>Ga0185299_10000328_pt1 | contig 140026 bp, 123 predicted proteins | sample PaiPotPPA55metaG_FD_128002 | JGI IMG/M metagenome (GOLD analysis project Ga0185299, IMG submission 128002) | Iron sulfur acid spring bacterial and archeal communities from Banff, Canada, to study Microbial Dark Matter (Phase II) - Paint Pots PPA... ...
ATTAAGCAATACTTAAAAGAAGATGAGTTCAAGGTTTACAAGCTAATCTGGCAGCGCTTCGTGGCGTCACAGATTACGCCGGCAGTTTTTGATCAGACCACGGTCGATATCGACGCCAAGTCCGGGGCAGACACATTCTGGCTCCGGGTGACTGGATCGATTCTGAAGTTCGACGGCTTCCTGAAGGTTTACGAAGAATCGAAGGAAGGCAAAGACGAAGAAGATGAGGAGCTGAAGCACAAACTGCCGGCGCTCGAAGCAGGGCAGAAGCTGACGCTAAGATCTTTGAAGCCGGAACAACATTTCACCGAGCCGCCTCCACGCTACAACGAAGCTTCGCTGGTGAAGGAGTTGGAAGAGCGCGGCATTGGCCGGCCATCGACGTATTCGGCAATCCTGAGCACGATCCAGGAGCGGCAGTATGTGCAGAAATTGGGCGGCAAGTTTGTGCCGACTGAAATCGGGTTGGTAGTGACCGATCTGCTGGTCGAAAACTTCCGCGACATTTTCGACGTGCAGTACACGGCACGTCTGGAAGAAGAACTCGACGAAATCGAAGAAGGTAAAGAAGGCTGGACCGACGCGCTCGCCGGCTTTTACAAGAAGTTCGAGAAGGACCTCCGCTATGCCCATAAGCACATGGAAAACATCAAGCGGATGGAGAAGCCAACCGACGAGAAGTGTGAGCGTTGTGGTTCTCCGCTGGTGATCAAATGGGGCAAGCACGGTTCGTTCTACGCGTGCAGCTCCTATGACAAAGAGGACCCCAATAGCTGCACCTTCACCAAAGAAAATCCCATCAACTTGCCCGATCTCGATACGGCAGATGTGCAGGAGACCACGCAAGAGGAGTACTGCGAGAATTGCGGCCGGGTAATGGTGCTCAAGCGCGGGCGCTTCGGGCAGTTCATGGCCTGCACGGGTTATCCGGATTGCAAGACGACGCGTCGCCTGGATCAGGGAAAGCGCGTGCCGGATATCACGCTTGAGGAACTTTGCCCCAAGTGCCAGAGGAATATGGTTATCCGGCACGGCCGTTACGGTGAGTTCACTTCGTGCAGCGGATATCCCGAGTGCAAATATGTGAAGCAAAACTTCGTCGGCGTGAAGTGCCCGTTGTGCACAGATGGCGAGCTGGTTGAAAAACGGGCGCGCAAGGGCAATACGTTTTATGGGTGCAGCAATTACCCGAAATGCAAATTCACTTCGGCCCACAAACCGATTGCGGAAAAGTGCCCGAGTTGCGGCAGCGAATTTCTAGTGGAGAAGTATTTGAAGTCCGGGCCGGTGATCGCGTGTCCCAACAAAGAATGTGAGTACGAGCGACCGAACGAAAATGCTGCGCCTCCGGCAACTTCGGGCGAAGCCTCACCTACTCCGTAAATGTCTAATCAGGAGAAACGCAATGCCCAAGAAGCCTACCGCCGAAGATGCTCAGATCATCATGCGTTTGTATGACCTCCGCCGGGAAGCTGAAATGCGAAAAGCGCGCCAATGGTATGCAGGGTGGTGGCCGCGCAGTGCCGATGACATTCTTCAAGTGCTCAACGCCTTTGGAACGCCCGAAAATGCCTGGTTCAGACAGGTGAACGGTTATTGGGATATGGCTGCGTCGTTTGTTCTGCGTGGCGCCGTAAATGAAGAACTTTTCTGGGACAGCAGTGCGGAGATGTGGGCTGTCCTCGCGAAGCTGCAGCCGTTCCTAAAGGAGGTTCGCGAGAAAGCAAACATTCCTCAAGGATTTACGCGAGTTGAGAAAGTTGCCACACGAACCAAAGATGGCCGCGAGCGCCTGAAAATGATGCTAAAGCGTGCGGAAGCCAGACGCGCAGCAGCGGCAAAAGCCTAACCCGGCGGGCGTGGACGCCCGCCTCTACATACGCATTCACGAAATATATTCGCGGATATATTCGTCTGTAGTCTCTCTCAGACTTTTCAGATCGCCGTCGAAAATAATGCGGCCTTCGCGCAAAATAAGAAAGCCCATGGGCACTGCTGACCGAGCGTTCGGTGGAAGCGGCTTCATTTTGTTTTCGCTACGATCGAAATAGTGGGTCCCCATGGTGAATGCATCCTGCAGCCGATGGGTGACAAGCAGAGAACTGGTTTTGTAAACGTCGCGCTGTTTCACGATCAACTCAATGATGGTGTTCGACGTGACCGGGTCCAATCCGCCGGTGGGCGAATCATAGAGTAGAACTTCAGGCTCAGTGATGATCGTCCGTGCAATTCCCACACGGCGACGCATCCCGCCGGAAAGTTCTGAGGGATACATATCCATGGTGTGCGCAAGCTCTACGAAGCTCAATGCTTCCCGCACTCTCTTCTCAATTTCCTCCTCTGAAAGTTTGCCTTCTTCAAGAAGCCGATAGGCCACGTTTTCGCGCACGGTGAGCGAATCAAACAGCGCGCTTTCCTGAAATACAATTCCAACTTTGCGCCGCAATTCGAAGAGCTGATCTTCCGTCATGGTGGTGATTTCCTCACCCAGCACGGCTATCCGGCCGGAATCGGGCTTCAGCAAGCCGAGCGCCAGCTTCAAGATTGTGCTCTTGCCCGATCCCGCCACGCCGAAAATGGCCTTGGTTTCCCCGTGGGCAAGCCGGAATGAAATGCCGGCGAGCACAACCTTGTCGTCAAAAGCGAGCTCAACGTCTTCGAATACGATTGCGTCGGGGCTTGGCCTCTGGTCCGCGGCAGAGCGGCTTTCAATCGGAAGTGTGGGCGTGGACATTGTCCGGTTATGAGGTGCCGAGAGTTAGCATTAGCACTCGAGTGATAAACACATCCACCGCGATGATGAGAATCATGGCTGCGACCACCGCTTCCGTAGTTGCGCGCCCCACGCCCTGAGTCCCTCCCTTAGTATTCAGCCCGTAGTAGCAGCCGATGGTAGCAATGATGAAGCCGAAGACCACCGGTTTAGTCAATCCGGTAAACACATCCGAGTATTCGAGAGTCTGCCAGGCGCTGCTCCAGTACTGATGCGTGTCCAGCCGCAGCACCAGGCGGACCACAAATGCACCGCCAATCAGTCCGAGCAGGTCCCCGAGGATTGTGAGAAAGAAAAGCATAACGATGGTCGAGGTGACTCGAGGTGTGACTAGTTTCTTGAGCGGGTCAGTGCCGAGGGCCCGCATAGCATCGATCTGCTCGGTCACAACCATGGAGCCGAGTTCGCTGGCCATGCCGGAAGCGTTGCGCCCGGCAACCACTAAGCCCGCAAGCACCGGACCCAATTCGCGGACGATTCCGACCGATACCAGCTGGCCAATAACTGTCATAGCGCCGAAGCGGTCCAAGGTAGAAGCGCTATTCAATGCCAGGGCTGCACCGGTGAAAAAACAGGCCGCAAGCACGATGGGTAACGAACCAAACCCGATCAGGTCCGCTTGCTGGATCATGTCGGCGACGTAGAGAGGCCGTTTGAAGAGATTTACCAAAGACCGGACGGACAGGACGGCATAATCCTGTACCGACTTTACTCTCTCTTTGGCGAAGTCCGTGGGCGAAGTCAGTTCCATGCGCCTGAAAGGAACTATAGCAGAGGAGCAGCTGCTTTCCGGGGTTGCGGTTTAGCTTCCAGGCCAGCTCGCGGCCAAATGCTATTCTCTCGACTTCTTTTTGATTTCAATATTCAGGCGTTTAATTTTTTGATTGAGCGTGGAAAGCGGGATGTGGAAACGATCGGCGGCTTCGGTCTGGTTCCAGGCGCACTTCTCCAGCATCTCGTTAATGATGTGGCGCTCACATTCTTCCATTACGTCAAACAGGGACACATCCCCACGGTTTTCGAGGAGCGGGATCGAAGTTCCGCGACCGGCGAGCTGGTCGGGAAGCAGGTCTGGCCCGATCTCAGGCCCGGCAGAAAGTACGACGGCCCGTTCGATGACGTTCTCCAATTCGCGTACGTTCCCCGGCCAGGCATAGTTCAGCAGCGGACGCAACGCTTCAGGATTGAGACGGCGAAGCGAGCGCTGGTTCTCATCTGAATACCTGCGGAGGAAGAACTCCGCCAGCAGCGGAATATCTTCTTTGCGCTGGCGCAGCGGAGGAAGATCGATGCTGATGACGTTCAAGCGGTAGAAAAGGTCCTCGCGAAATTTGCCCTCGCGCACCATTTGCCGGAGATCAACATTGGTTGCCGCGACAATGCGCACATCCACTTGAATCTCGTGCACTCCGCCCAGATGCATGAACTTGCGGTCCTGCAAGACCCGCAGGATCTTCGCCTGAGTATCAATGCTCATGGTGCCAATCTCATCGAGGAACAGCGTGCCACGGTCGGCTATTTCAAACAGGCCTCGCTTTGAAGAGATAGCGCTCGTGAAGGCCCCTTTGACATGCCCGAACAGGGTCGATTCGAGGAGATCGGGCGGCATGGACCCAGTGTTCACGGGAACAAACGGCCGGTCGCGGCGAGGCGAATTCAAATGCAGCGCCTTGGCGATGAGCTCCTTGCCGGTGCCACTCTCGCCTTGCAGCAGGACGGTCGAACGGCTGGCGGCAACTTGGGCAACCAGATCGAAAATCTTGAGCATGACTTCGCTTTTGCCCACGATGTTCTCGAAGTTATAACGCTGCTTCAGCGCGCGCTTGAGCTGAATGTTTTCTTCTTCGGCGCGGCGGCGGGCCACTACGGCCCGCACATCAGCAAGTAGTTTTTCATTGTCCCAGGGTTTTTGAAGAAAGTTGGCAGCGCCCGATTGCATCGCCCGGACGGCATCTTCGACCGTGCCATAAGCGGTGATCATAATTACTGAAATCTGGGGGTCAAGCGCGCGAATCTCCGGCAACAATTCGATCCCATTGCGATCGGGCAGGGCCAGATCCAGCAGCACCAGGTCAAAGGGGCGATCTCCGATTTTCGAAAGGCCCTGGGCCCCGGTGGCAGCTGCTTCTACTTCGTAGCCTTCGAATTCGAGAAGGGTTTGCAGGGATTCGCGGATTTCCGCCTCATCGTCGATGATGAGAACATACCCTTGCGAGGGCGAGGCGGTTTCGATCATGCGCCCGGAGACGACGGCGGCTTCAGACATTGACCGCCTTCCTTATCATCGGGAAATCAATGAAAAAAGTGGTGCCTTGCTCGGGGGAGCTCTCAACCCGAATATTGCCCGCATGTTCTTGAATAATTCCGTATGTTACCGAGAGTCCAAGGCCGGTGCCGCGTTTCTGGCCGTTGCTGACGGCGCTCTTAGTCGTGAAGAACGGATCGTAAATACGATGGATATGTTCTTGCGCGATTCCCGACCCGCTGTCGGAGACGGTCACGCTGACTCCGTCGCCATTTGAGGTCGCGATTCTTAGCGTGCCGCCGTCGGGCATGGCGTCTTTGGCGTTGAGGAAAAGATTCAAGAATACCTGTTGCAGACGTCCAGCGTTACCCTGAATGGGAGGCAGATGCGCCGCAAGCTCGTCCTGGACACGAATTCGTCCAGTCTTGAACTGGTGCTCCAATAAATTCAGCGTATCGGCGATAACGCGATTGACGTCAACTTCGGTGAATTCCGCGCCGCTGGTGCGGGAGAAATTCAACAGGTTATTCACGATCTCAGACGCCCGGAAGGTCTGGCGCGTAATTTTCTCGAGCAACGTGCTCTTCTGTTGATCGCCTTGCACCTGTTTTGAAAGCATCTGCGCGTAGGAAGAGATCACCGCCAAAGGCGTATTCACTTCATGGGCAACACCAGCGGCGAGCAGACCGATCGATGAAAGCTTGTCGGACTGCGAGAGCTGATGCTCTAGTTCCATGCGCTCGGTAATGTCGTCCATGATGATCAAACGCCCCGCCACGTTGAATTTCTTCGTGACCAGCGGCGCAATGGCGACGTTCACGGTGCGGACCTCACCGGTTGGAACCGGCAAACGAAATTTATACAGATTGTGAATGCCCGGGCTCTGGCGGACGCGCGAGAATTCCTCCATAAATTCTGGCGGGAATACCTCACTGAGAGAACGAGTGAGGGCCTGCCGGCGGGGCAGGGCGTACATAACTTCCATTTGCGAGTTCCAAGACTCGATGCGGTCCTGAAGATCGACAGCCAGGACCCCGACGTTGATAGATTCCACGATGTTTTCGTTGAAATCCTTGAGCCGCTCGTATTGCGAGACCTTCTGCTCCAGAGATGCGTAGAGGCGGCTGTTTTGAATTGCAATAGCCAGGGAGCCTGCGACCGTCTCAAGTAGTTCAACGTCCTCACTGGAAAGAAAATCTCCAGTGACAGTTTTTCCCAGGCCTAACACTGCTACGGCAGCATTCCGTGCGCGGCACGGGATGTAGTAGTTCAAATCCAGGCGCGCAATGGTTTGGCGGGCGCTCGGATTTTCTCGCGGAACGTGATGAGTATTGTCGAAGAATATGTGTCCTTCAGAAACTTCGGGACGATCTACGCTCAGGAAATCGAGATCCAGCCCGGCGGTCTGGTGAATGCCAAACGATTTGGCAAGAATGAATTGCTCGCCGCGCTCACCCGCCGAGAGGAAAATTGCCATGCGCTCAACCAAAAGGGTGCGCGACAGCCTGTCCACAACCGCAGTGAGCATCTGGTCGAGATCGGTCTCGGCGCTCAACTCGCGCCCGAACTCCACCAGTGTTTGCCGATAATCGTAGCGGGTGCGATAGAAGACTTTGTCCATCCGTCCCTGAATCCATTTTTGCAACGGATCAGCCAATAGGGCGGTGATGACGATGGCCAGCACCAAGCCGGTAGTGCCGGCGCTGGGAACTCGGGTGTGCACCAGTTCACCAACCAAAGCAATGATTGTGAAATAGGCGCCCGCAATTGCCATGGCCGCGAGCGTGTATGCCATACCACGCTTGAAGATCAGATCAACGTCCATCAGCTTGTAACGGAAAATCGCGTAACCGAAGGTCAACGGAAGAATTCCCAACGTGACAACGGAAAGCTTCATCGGGGCGAAGCCTGTGCCCGGAAGGACGTATGGGAGCACATAAAGCAAAGTGAAAGGCGTGACGGCGAGGATTGTGCCCCGCGTAAGCCATTTCAATTGCTGACGAAGAATCGCTGTTCTCGCCCTGCTGTAGCTGTAAAGCAGTACTGCTGCGGATGCCACGAAGTAAACTGCGAGATACGCCATCCACAGCCGATCCAACCGCCAGAGAAGATTTTCAGTAGCGCGCGATGACGCGACTGCAAGCAAGTGATAGCTGAGCAACAGCAGGCCGGGTACGTAGATCGCAGCAGCCAACCCTCGATGCTTGCGCAGAATGCCATACTTCTCAGGGAAGGTGAGCACGAAGTGCAGCAGCAGCGCCGGCTGCAGCATATTGGCGATGATGTTTCCCCAATAAATCGTGCGATCAAATCCGTTCAGTTTGCCGGTGAAGTGAAACGAGCAAAACACGAAGGAAACCAGACAGAAAATGTAGAAGTGGGTCGAGCCCGGAGCGGTCCAACGACGGAACAGGACGTAAAGGCCGATACCCAAATAAATGAGGCCGATAAGCCGAAGCCAGTTGTTGAATGTGTGTTCCTGGGCCGCCAGAATTGGAGCAGCATCGAGTGAAAATGCTCCCCTCTTGAGCGTGTATCTGACCTTGGACCATGCCCCCGCGCTGTACATTACGCGAACCAAGGTATCCACGCGGGAAACCGGTCTACTATTTACTGTAAGCAGGCGATCTCCGGCTTCGATTCCCGCGCGCGCTCCCGGGCCATCCGGTTCAACCCTGTCTGCGAAAACACCACCGTCGCGCTCAACCCAGGAAATGCCATCGAAGGGGGCGACGAACTGGCCTTCTTTCTGGAAATTTATCCAAGCGAGCGTGATAGCGGCCACAGTGAATAGGGCTAAAAATCCAGCGGTGAAGCGAATTTGAAAATCCCGGTTCATTGAAAACGCTGACGGTTGTGCGGCATGCACACCAGCCTGATAAGGGAGATGCACGTTCCCTGCCAAGCCCCTGCCTCGGATAGACGAGCTAAGTGCCATGAAGGTAAGCTCTTTCGTAATTATAAAGTCCGAAAGGCAGGAAGGTTATGTTTTTTGGAACCGAGTATCCGGTATTTGGTAAGTTGCTGTTGTACCGAAGCTTACATGGTAAGTTGTCGAGTTCGGAGGCAAACGGCAGATCCGCCCTAGTTTGGGCAAACAGCCTTGAGCTAGATTCGATACTACGGACTTTTAATTAGAAAACCGCTAACACCCACATGTGGAAAAGACAGCAAATATCCTCGCCGTCGGTTCCCGTCGGAGTTTCCGAGAGGCAAGTGCATGCTGACGGTTTGCGAATCCGATTCTGGCATGCCGGTTCGGGTCCGGCCTTGGTGCTGGTGCATGGTCTGCTCGGCTACTCGTTTAGTTGGAGGGGTGTGATCCCGATTCTAGGGCGCGAAAGGGAAGTTTTTGCTCCGGATATGCCAGGCGCGGGTTTCTCGGAGTGCCGCCCGAATTTGGATTGCCGGCTTTTGGGATCGGCCCAACGGCTGCGGGCATTCCTGGATGCCGCTGGAATCTGCACTTGCGATCTCGTGGGAAGCTCTTACGGCGGTTCGACCGCGTTGGTGCTCGCCGGATTGGTTCCCTCCCGAGTTCGCAGTCTGGTACTGGTCTCGCCGGCCAATCCGTGGTCCCGAATCGGTTGGAAGCGTCTGAGGCTGCTGAGAAATCCTATGATGGCACTCCTGTTTCCTAGATTGGCGCGAGCGGCGCATCCTATTCACCGATATTTCGTTCGAAGGATGTGGGGCGACCCGGACCTCATTACTGCAGAAACGCTGGATGGCTACGTACGCCCGTTGGTCCGGCCGGGGGTTCTAGAGCACGCTGTCAAAATCGTTCGCACGTGGGGTGTCGACATGAGAGAGCTCGAATCCACACTGCCGAAAATCGCTGGAATTCCAACATTGCTGGTTTGGGGCAGCAAAGACCGTGTCGTGGATCCTCGGTCGGCAGAACTCCTGGCTGGGCATTTGCCAAAGGCGAAGATGGCGCTAATGAACGGCGCGGGACATCTGCCGTACGAAGAACGTCCCGAGGAATTCAGCCGAATTTTGCAGGAATTTCTTCGTGATGTTTCTACCGATGTTTCCTCCACCAATATCGCCAGTTCTGCGCGGGAGGTAACCTGACACCGCCCGCTTTCAGTGCTAGGCTCAAATACGGTCATTCGCAAGTGGCAGCTACTACACAAACCGCTCTTCTTGGTAAGCTGGCGAGCAGTTTTCGGGCTGAAAATTCTGGCGCCTGGGTACGGTTTCTGATAGCGGCCGTTGGGCTAACGATCGCGTTCGCTGCGGCGATCTTTTCAACCGCGGCCCGAGATGCAGGAAATTTAATTGCCACAATAGCTTTGGCTTCTACCGCATTGCTAACTGCGGTTGCCGTCGGATTAGGCACCGTGCCCTACCTCGCTCGTCGCGTGGGCGCCAAGAGAGTTCGCGACGCTTTGGATTTTGAGGTGACCCGGGCCGGAATGCTTTACGTGTTAGTTGTTTTGCTCATCGGAATTGCAGCCCTCAACACCGGCAACAATTTGCTTTACATCGTCGTCGCCACGATGCTGGCCGCGATCGTGGTCTCGGGAGCGGCTTCAGCCTTTTGCCTGGGGAGTCTGGAACTTGAACTCAAAATCCCGGATCACATTTTTGCCGGGACCGAAGTGCCGGCTACGGTATGCGTTCGCAGTCTGCGCCGGTGGCTTCCCGCCCTCTCGATCTCGGCAGTGCCGATTGAAAAGAAAATCAAAAATAGACGCTGGCAATGGGTGGCGACAACCTTTCCGGTTCCTCCGTGGCGCCCGCCTGGGCAGCAATGGCTGCAACTTCCCGACCGCAAACTGCGGCGGGTGGCGGTGGGAAATCCTTCCGGGGTTTTTCACGAGTCCGCGTATTTTCCGCTGGTTCCACCCGGGGCCGGGCTAGAAGCCTCGGTTAAATTGAACTTCCGGCGACGGGGATGTTACCAGGAGCGGTTCAGCCTTTCGACGCGATTCCCCTTTGCATTTCTGGTCAAGACGCGGCGCACAGCTTTGTCCCGCGAAGTGCTGGTCTATCCCGAATTAAGTAATTCGCAAGAAGCGATTGCGCTGCTTCCGGTCTTGAGCGGCCAATTCGAGGCCCGCCTGAGAGGCATCGGTTCCGACCTGTACCGCATTCGGGAGTACTTACCGGAAGATCCGGCGCGTCAAGTTGACTGGAAAGCTACGGCCAAATCGGGATCGCTAAAAGTGAGAGAGTTCTCGCGAGAGGATGAACGGCGTTTGCGGGTGGTGTTTGACAACCCTCATGTAGGCGAAATTCAATCCGCGAACTACGAACGAATGGTCTCACTCACTGCCTCGCTGGTCTGGCGATTGGCGGAAGAAGGTGTACTTACCTCGTTCGTGTCCCAGGATTATGAGTGTTTTGGCGATCCCCACGGAATTTTGCGGTATTTGGCGACGGTCACCGCTAAGAGTACCCCCTCGGTGCTCGAAACCCTTTCAGCATCTACGGACTACAGCGTCGTATTCACGGTGCATAAGCGGGGGACCATTCCGGCGGGAGCCTGGGCAAGCTCATACTTCGTTTTTATCGAATAACGCCATCCTGAGGAAGCTCGATTTTCAGAGACTGCCGGGAGTGTTTCTGCGAATTCTCAACCAGAAACTTGGCTGCTTCGAAGGTTCAGGTAGTAACCAATACTTTGGTTACCACAGTTCGTAGGTGCCTGATTAGAAAACTGGTAATGTTCCACCCAGAGCGCATTAGAGGTTCAGCCGCAACTGAATCTACCTATGACCAGCCCTCAACTCCAGACCGCGTTGTGGGTCTCGCAGCCGGTCCTCCTGGCTGCTGTCTCGGCAGTAATGTACCGCCGACGACTATATAAAGAATTCCCCATATTCTTTACCTACACCCTCGCGCAGATCGCGATCTTTCTAGTGCAGTTTCCGGTTTATGCGCTGGCCGCTTATCACGCGTACTACATCAGTTTTTGGATTGCGATGGTGCTAAATCTAATATTTGACTTCAAGATTATTCATGAGATTTTCCTGGATATTTTCCGACCGTACCACGCGTTGAAGGACCTCGGGACGGCGTTGTTTAAATGGGCGGCCTTGATAATGGTGCTGGTGTCGGTGGTTCTGATTTCTAACAGCCCAATTTGGAACGATCCAATCTCGCGCAGTTTTTTACTTTTGCAGCGTTGCATGCGGGTGGTCCAGTGCGGGTTGGTTCTTTTCTTACTGGCATTTTGTCGGCACCTCAATGTGTCGTGGAGACGCCAAAGTTTCGGAATTGCTTGGGGATACGGAATATTTGCCAGCGGAGAACTGGTCAGCTATGCACTTTATTCGGGGGGGCACATTTCGAGGGACATCCTAACTTTGATCACTATGGGAGCCCTTAACGCCAGCATACTGGTTTGGTTGGGCTACGCGATTTTGAATTCTCGCGAACAGGCTCTGCCAGTATTAATTCCGCAGCGATGGGACAGCGCCTTGATGGATATACAGGCGTCCGGAGAGCCGGAGTCCTTAATTCCCATGTTTGAGCACATGGTTGATCGAGCCTTTTCAAAAACCCAGGATCGTCACGCTTTACCATAGCTTTCCCCAGCCTCTCAGCTCTCGCTGTTTCCAAAATCCGCAAGCTTTCGTCGGCCAGCCGACCGATCCTAGTCGCACTTGACTCCGTGGGTATAATCCTGCTACTAGGGTTTCCGCTCCCAGGGGACCCGCATGTTAGGAGAATACCGATGACACGTGCGGTCAGGGCTTTGGTCCTGGTGGTAGCCGTAGCTTGCACCTGTCTGGCAGCGGCCGCTCCGGTCAGTACGAAACTGAACGCAGGGCCCGTGCCGGTTTGTTGGAAAAGCTGGGACTGTACTTAGCTGAAATCGATTAAACGCCGGGCCATGTTGCTCCGGATCTTCGGGCCAGGATTGCGAAAGCAATCTTGGCCCTTTTTCATTGCCTAATTAGCTAGTTCAGGTTCGCTCTCAGATCAAAATCCAAACGCTCGGTCTTGAAACCTGCTCTGCCATTATCTAAAAGATTAACTCTGCCCTTTATCCCCCTCGAAATCCGTGGTATAAACCCCTAAAGGTCATCGAGCTCCCAGGAGATGGCATATGGTATTGGCTTTTCGGGCCAATGAGGCCTCAGCAACCGAAGGCTTCGACAAAGGAGGGCTTGTGTCCGAAGCACGAACGGGAAAAAGATTTCCGCTGGAACTGCCGATAAAAATTCACGGGGAAGACCAGGGAAGTGTCACTGGAAACATGAGCGCTGCTGGAGTTTACATTCGCGGCAACCCTGCGCTCGACATCGGCTCCAATGTTGAATTCGAAATTGCGCTGCCCCCAGAGTTAACCGGGGCCAATGAAAAGGTGATTGTGCAGTGCAAAGGCCGCGTAGTTAGAAAGGACGCGGGTGAAGGCGGAGAAGCGCCAGGCGTGGCCTGCGTAATCGACACCTATGATTTTGTTCGCCAGCCGTAACAGTGAGGTGCTAAGGCAATGCTTAAACTAATTCTCGCCGACAACCAGGCCATTTTTCGTGCAGGCATAGCCAAAGTTCTGGCCGTCGAAGACGAAATGCGCATTGTGGCGCAGGCGCAGACCGCCGAGCAGATGTTCATGGCCCTCGACAAATTCCGCGCCGCAGTTTTGGTAGTGGCAGGCGGCTTTCACAATGATTTCAGTTCGGTGGTGCAATCGGCGAATAAAGTGCGCACGCGAGTAGTCGTACTTGGCGATACCGGCGAGAGCGCACAAAAATATATGGGTGCAGGCGCGCATGGAGTGGTTTACCGGAACGTTACTAGCTCCGCTCTAGTCGATTGCGTCCGCAAAGTAGCGCGGGGAGAAACTTGGATCCAGGACATCGCGGTCCCCAGCGAACTGACCGAAAACGATATGGTCGGATTGCGGGTACGCGACCGGCTCACCGCCAAGGAACTACGAATTGTGGCTTTGATCGTTCAGGGATATAAGAACAAAGAAATCGCCACGCAGCTTGGCACGACCGAGCAAGTGATCAAGAACTATCTGCGCAACGTTTACGACAAGATCGGCGTATCTGACCGTTTGGAGCTGGCGCTGTTCACGATTCATCACAGAATTCTGAACGAAGCTGCGGCCGCAACCGCCGCAGCTCACCAGCAACCTCAGCCAGGGCCGGCCGGAGTAGCATCGTAAAATCGCTGCGACCGTGCTGGATCCCGGAGAACAGTTCAGATTTATTTTAAGGCCGCCACAAGCGGCCTTCTTCTTTTTTGCCCCCTTGACTCTTCGTCGATTTGAGGCTAACGTTCAAGCCGCAAATCCGACTTCCTAGCGCTCTTTGCTGGGCGTCGAGATCGCAAATCGTTCGCAATAGGAGCCACATTTATGTATTCACGAACGGTCACCTGGCAAAATAGACACCTCGATGATCAATGAATTTCGCACCGCGCTCAACGGGGAGTTCCTGCCACGTATCCAGGCGCAACCGGGCTTCGTCGACAACATCGAATTGCTCGACCCCAAGACTGGAGAATTTTCCTGCACCACTCTTTGGAAGAGTGAGTCGGATGTAAAGAATTATGACGGCGGTTTGTTCCAGGAAATTGCTGCGAATCTGGCCCCGCTGATGATCGAAGGGCCATCGGTCAAAACGCTGCCGGTCGAGAATTCTTCGGCTCACCGGGTGGCGGCGGGGAAAGCGGCTTAAGCTTTCAATCGAGGATTTCGCCGAGAGGGCGCGATCTGCCGCCCTCTCGCTATCTCCTTCCGATCTGTTACCGGTTACTAAAATCACCATCCTGGCTTCATGGGTTCCATAGAATTTTTGAATTGGACTCGCGCCCGGGCCTCTGGCAAAGTGAGAGTGTCTTCCAATTAGTGACGTGGTGGGAAGACGGACCCAGAAGTTCGACCGCAGCCCAGGGTTGGGCACCTAGTACCATCCGGACCCCGTAGTCATCCCGACAACTGAAGACTCTTTGGCGTGCAGTCCACGCTTACGCCGCAGTGTCTTTCCAGCTCAACAGGAGACTTACATGAAACCGAAGGCAAAATATTTCGCAGTTCGAGCTGTATTCTTCACCTTGTGCGCAGTCAGTTTGCTTTCAACTTTGGGAAGCGCTGAGACCTTGCGCGGAAATTTCAAACTAACGGCCGAGACGCACTGGGGGAAGTTGCTGCTCGCTCCTGGCGCATACGAGTTCACCATTAGCGACGACGCTTCCGGGAGCATGGTCACAGTTCGCTCCAAAGGGTCACAATGGAGTGGCATGGCGATGGCCGAAAGCACCTCCGGCGCCCAACCGACGCAGGGAATGAAGCTGCTGTTGCAGAGGTCGGGAAGCGGTGTTTATGTCCGGGCGCTTTGTTTAGGCGATGCCGGAATCACTCTCAATTACGGAACGCCGAAAGCGAGTAAATTCACTCGCTTGACACGAGAGCAGCCGGCAACCGCGACGATCGCTTCTGCTTCGAGCGAACAACAATAGACCACTGAATACGTGACAAGCGCGGAGTATTGCACTCCGCGCTTTTTCTTTGCTGTGCCGGGATCAATTCTGGCTCGCGGCTCCGGAATCAAAATCAGTGAAGCCGCTGCCGGCGCGGTATATTCATGGGGCGTGAAAATTTCTATTGCTCTTATCACTCTCAATGAAGAAGTAAATCTTCCGCGCACGCTCGAAAGCGTGATGCCGCTGGTGCGCGACGGTCAGGGCGAAATCATCGTCGTCGATTCAGGATCGACCGACCGCACTCTCGAGATTGCACGCTCGCATGGGGCGAAAATCTTCATTGAAGAGTGGAAAGGATTTGCGGCGCAGAAAAACTCCGCGATGGGGAAAGCGTCCGGAGATTGGATTCTGCAACTGGATGCAGATGAAGCGCTGGAAGAAGAACTCGTTAAGGAAATTAATCGGGAACTAGACGAAAGCGGAAGCCTGGTTGGTTTCTGGATTCCTCGCAAGAATTTCTTTCTCGGTCGTTGGATCAAGCATGGCGGATTTTATCCCGATCCCAAGCTGCGCCTGATTCGGCGTGATGCGGGAAAATTTGAAGAATACGGTGCACATCCCACGATCAAGGTGAATGGCCCGACCGGCACGCTCAAGCACGCGCTCATTCACAACGCTTATCCGACGTTGCGCGGTTATATCGACCACATGAACAGCTATTCATCATCCGGCGCCGAAGTCGCGGTTGCGAAAGGCCATCGTGTTTTCAATCTGCTGAACATCATCGTGCGGCCAAAACTCACGTTCCTCTACAACTACATTTTCCGCCTCGGGTTTCTCGATGGCCGCGAAGGGCTCCTGCTGCACCTTTATCACGCGGTTTACGTGTCGTGGAAATACGCCAAGGCGTGGGAACTGGCTCGAAAGAACGACCATTGAAGGATTGTCGAATTTACGGATTGTCAAATTCCATTTCAAGGCGACCGTTGAAGTTGTAATTCAGTCAACTTGTAAATTCGAAAATTCATCATGTTAACCGACCAAGCGGTCGCCTGTATGGCTTGCTCCTGCGCCGGGGCTCTCCTATGATCGGAGCGGAGCACGGTGGAAGCCGAGAAAGGCGAAATGGCGGACAAGAAGCGATCACAACACATCAATAGTCCGGTCACTGAATCTCCGATCGCGGATATAACTGAGAACCGCCACCCTTCGGATTCCGAAAAGCGCTGGGCAGAAAAGACGTTGCTTCCTGCGCTGGAGAAATCTCCCGAAAAGCCGATTGGCGCGCTCACCGGCACAAACCTGGACGAGCACGGAAGGGCCCGCTTCACCAGTATTTCCGGTGTTCCGGTCCGCCGTCTCTACACGCAAGCGGACTTGCCCGAAGATTGGGACTACGACAAGTATCTCGGCTATCCCGGCCAGCCGCCTTTCACGCGCGGAATTCATGCCACCGGGTATCGCGGCAAGCTTTTTACCATGCGGCAGTTCTCAGGATTCGCATCGCCGGAGGAAACCAATCGTCGCTACAAATATTTGCTCGAACATGGCGGTAGTGGACTCTCGGTAGCTTTCGACCTGCCGACGTTGATGGGCTACGACTCCGACCATCCGGCGAGCGAGGGCGAAGTGGGCAAATGCGGTGTGGCCATTGACTCGCTCGAGGACATGGAAATTCTCTTCAACGGAATCGACCTCGAGAAGACCACGGTGTCAATGACCATCAACTCTCCGGCATCCATTTTGTGGGCAATGTATTTAGTAGTCGCGGAAAAGCAGGGCGCAGATTGGAAGAAAATCTCCGGCACAATCCAGAACGATATTTTGAAGGAGTACATCGCCCAGAAGGAATACATCTACCCGCCAGCTCCTTCCATGCGCCTGGTGATCGATACATTTGAGTTTGGCTCGAAATTCACGCCGCGCTTCAACACTATTTCGATCAGCGGATATCACATCCGCGAGGCGGGATCGACGGCGTTGCAAGAGCTGGCGTTCACGCTTTATGACGGCGTCGAGTACGTTGAGTGGGCGCGGAAACGTGGGCTGGATGTGGATGACTTTGGCCCGCGCCTCAGTTTCTTTTTCAACGCGCACAACGATTTCTTCGAAGAGATCGCGAAATACCGGGCCGCGCGCAAGATCTGGTACCAAGTAATGAAAGACCGGTTCGACGCCAAGAACCAGCGCACCTGGCTGATGCGCTTCCATACGCAGACGGCGGGAGTCTCGCTTCCGGCGCAGCAGCCTATGAACAACATTGCCCGCGTCGGCATTCAGGCGTTAGCCGCAGTAATGGGTGGAACACAGTCGCTGCATACCGACGCGTACGATGAAGCGCTCGCGCTTCCCACTGAAGAAGCCGCGGGTATTGCTCTGCGGACGCAGCAGATCATTGCTTATGAATCTGGTGTGACCCAGACGGTTGATCCGCTTGCTGGTTCGTATTTTCTGGAAAACCTTACGTTGCAGATGGAAAAAGGAGCGTTGGACTACTTCGGCAAACTCGATGCAATGGGAGGCATGGTCGAGGCAATCGAGCGAGGGTATCCGCAGAAGGAAATAGCTGAAGCCTCGTACCAGTATCAGCGGGCGGTTGAGGCGAAGGAAAAGATCATCGTGGGTGTGAACGAATTCACCATAGATGAAGAGTCGCCAAAGACGCTCTACATTGACGAGTCCGTGGCCACGCACCAGTCCGCAAAATTGAAAACGTTACGCGCCCGCAGGTCAAACGAAGAAGTGCGGCGCAGGCTTGATGAACTGAAGAAAGCGGCTGCGCAAGAGCCACGCGGGGAGTCTCACGGAAATATTTCAGCTGCAAATACCATGCCGTACATCGTTGATGCGGTACGCGCTTATGCGACCGTGGGCGAAATATGCGAAGCCCTACGCCAAGTATATGGAACGTACACGGAAGTCAGCGTCACGTAACCCAAAGAAACCTTGTCATTCCGAACGGCTTTAGCCGTGAGGAATCTGCTTTAGTGAGCACAGCAGATTCCTCAGCACTAAAGGGCTTCGGAATGACAGCGCGTTCTATTCACGTGTTTGTCCGGTTCCTATTACCTGATATTTCGTTGACGTCAATTCCTTCAGCGCAAAGGGTCCGCGGCAATGGAGTTTTTGTGTGCTGACGCCCATCTCCGCGCCGAAGCCGAACTCGCCGCCATCGGTAAATCGCGTGGATGCGTTCCAGTAAACTGCTGCCGAATCGACCAGATTTAGAAATTTATTCGCGTTCGCTTCATCCTTGGTAATGATCGCCTCCGAGTGCTTTGTGGAATAGCGATTGATGTGCTCGATGGCTTCATCCAGGGCGGCGACCACCCGAACTGCGATGCACAGGCGCAGGTATTCTTCACTCCAGTCGTCTTCCTTTGCAGGAACCACATCGGGCGCGAGGCTGCAGCTTTCCTGGTCTCCGCGCACTTCCACGCCAACGCCGATCAGCTGTCGCACGATCTGCGGAATGAAAGCGGAAGCGATTCGCGAGTGCACCAGCAGCTTCTCGGCGGCATTGCAAACTGAAGGACGCTGCGTCTTGGCATTGAGAATAACGCGATTGGCCATTTCGAAGTCGGCAGATTCATCAACGAAAATATGGCAGTTGCCGGCACCGGTTTCGATCACCGGAACCAGAGCGTTCTGCATTACGTGCGCGATCAGCCCCGGCCCGCCGCGCGGAATGACGACGTCCACCATGCCGCGGGCGCGTATGAGTTCTTGCACGGTTTCGCGGCTGGCGGAATCAAGTAGTTCGATCGCTCCAGCCGGAACACCTGTAACTCCGGCCATGATTTCGGCCAGGACCTGATTGCTGGCCGTCGCTTCTTTTCCTCCACGCAGAACAACCGCATTTCCGGTCTTTAGGCACAGAGTTGCGGCGTCAACCGTGACGTTCGGGCGGGATTCATAAACGATTCCCACCACACCCAGCGGCACGCGAATTTTGCGAATGAGCAGGCCGTTTGGGCGGGTCCATTCTTCGAGCACCTCATTTACCGGATCCGGAAGTGCGGCAACATCGCGAACCGCAGCCGCCATCTCGGAAATTCTCTCGGGAGTCAGCAGCAGGCGATCGCGCATTGCCCCCGCCAAATTAGAACGATCGAGGTCCTCTTCATTGGCGCGAACAATGCGTCCGGCGTGGGTTTCAAGCGCATCTGCAATCTTGAGTAGAAGGTCGTTTTTCTGCTCAGTCGAAAGCTGCGCCAGCACAGGCGCCGCGCCGCGCGCGCGTTCCAGCTTTTCTCGGGTTGAGAACGCGACTGCAGGGCTGCCCGCCATATCAGGCCTTCTCCTTCTTCGGAGGGAAGTAGGTCCCGATCTTGCGCGCGATTGCTTTTGCGATCGCATCGGGATCGCGCCCGTTCACAATGGCGACGTTTACCCCGGCATCGCTCGCGGTTTTGGCGGCGCGCAATTTGGAACGCATTCCTCCACGGCCTAGTTTGCCATGACCGTTGCAGAGCGCTTCCATTTTCGGCGTCAACTGGCGAATTGTGCGAACCAGGCGCGGACGTTTTCCATTCGAAGCGTAGAAGCCATCCACATCAGTGAGCAGCAGCAGCCAATCGGCATCTACAGCGGCAGCGAGCAGCGCGCTCAGTTCGTCATTGTCGCCAAACGCGCCAACCAATTCGCGAACGGAAACGCTGTCGTTTTCATTGACAATCGGCACCACGCCGAGCTTGAGCAATTGGTTCAGCGTGTTCTGCAGATTCTTATATCGCGGGGGAGAAGTGAAGTCGTCATTTGAAAGCAGCAGTTGGGCGACGATCTTCTTGCCGAAAAACAATTGTTCGTAGGTGTGCATCAGCGCACTCTGCCCGACGGCTGCGCAGGCCTGCATCAGGGGCACGCTCGAGGGCCGCTGGTCTTCGTTCAAACCAAGATTCGCCATGCCCGAAGCGATCGCGCCGGAACTGACGATCAGGAATTCGTGATGCGGGAGGTCAAGTTGATCGACGAGCGACCGCAGTTGTTTGGTGTCGATCCGCCCGCCGGGCGCGATCAAGCTGGTTCCGACTTTGATCACCAGACGCATTTGTTGATCTACATACTTTAGCAAGCGGAGCGCTATTCCCGCATCGATTCTACGAATGTCTTCAATGGCCGGAAGCGATTAGATTTTGCCTTTGCGTGGCGACATCTGCGAAACTGACCACTTGAGTTCCTCAAGCGCAAAGTTTGAGTATGTCCCCGCGATGGCAGCAATCGCGCGTGAAGCGGGCGCGTTGTTGATGCAATACTTCGACCAAAACATCAAGATCGAATATAAGGGGGAGGCGGATTTGGTCACGGCCGCTGACCGCAAATCGGAGGCGCTGATTCGCGAGCGTATTCGTGAGCTTTGGCCAGGGCACGACGTTCTAGGCGAGGAAGAAGGACTGCGCGATACTGGCAGTGAGTATCGGTGGTACGTTGATCCGCTCGACGGCACTACGAATTTCGCTCATGGGTACCCTGTGTTCTGCGTTTCTATGGCGCTGCAAAAGAGGCAGGAGATGATTGCCGGAGTTTGCTACGACCCGACTCGTGACGAAATGTTCGCGGCTGAACAAGGCAAGGGAGCTTACCTCAACGAGCGTCCTATTCATGTTTCGAAGGTCGCAAATCTAGCGGAGTCGCTCTTAGCCACAGGATTTCCCAGCCACAAACGCCACAAAAACCCCAACATCTACTTTTATCATCAGATTACGTTGCGATCGCATGGGGTAAGGCGGGCCGGATCGGCGGCGCTGGATTTGTGCTCGGTGGCGTCTGGACGTTTTGACGGATTCTGGGAATTCAACTTGAATCCGTGGGACACGGCGGCAGGAGTGCTAATGGTGGAGGAAGCTGGCGGTCGAGTGACGGATTTTGGGGGCGGCCCATTTCAGTTGAACAGTCGCGAGACTGTAGCTTCGAACGGGTTGATACACGACGCGCTGGTAAACGAGTTCCAGCATATTTTTGCTGGACGAGGACTCGAGGTGTTGCCCGATCCGAGGGAATACGCGAAGAAAGACTAGTTGCGGACGGTGGTTTTCGGATCGTTGAAAAAGGATTCGTGATGAGACGTCGAATGCTTAAAAAATCGATCGCAATCTTTGCTGCGGGTCTTGTCCTGCTTGCCGCCGCGGGCCTCGCTGCTGTGCAGCCGCCCGACGCTGCCTACCTGCAATCATTTGAGAAGTGGAAAGCGGAGTTGGTTGATGACCTCAAGCAGAACTGGCTGGTATTGGCAGGACTCTTCTGGCTGAAACCCGGCGCGAATACTTTCGGAAGCGCCAGCGACAATGTGATCGTGCTTCCGTCCGGTCCGGCGCACGCGGGCATTTTTCAATTGCAAGGTGAGGATGTGTCGGTGGAATTTCAAAAGGGCGCGGATGCGAAGATCGACGGCCAATCGCCAGCCTCAGCTAAGCTACACGCCGACGTAAGCGGGAAGCCGACGGTGATAGAGATGGGCAGCCTTCGCATGTATGTGATCAAACGTGGAGCACGGCTGGGCATCCGGTTGAAAGACCTGAATAGCGAAGCCGCACGCAATTACGCTGGACCAATTTTCTTCCCGATCGACATGACTTATCGGGTAACGGGAACCTTTGTGCCATCCGATGGAAAGAAAACCGTCGATGTTCCCAACGTGCTCGGAGATGTCACTCCGACTCCGATCGCGGGTGAAGTCCATTTCACGCTCAACGGGCAGGACCTTACGTTGACGGCTTTGAGTGGCGATCCAGCAAAGGGCGTGAGCTTCGTGATAGGCGATCTGACCGGCAAAACGGATACATACCCCGGCGGAAGGTTTCTGGATACCGATCCCGTGGCGGATGGCAAAGTGGTCCTGGATTTCAATCGCGCCTACAACCCGCCGTGCGCGGTAACGGCATACGCGACATGCCCGCTAGCGCCTAAAGAAAATCGGTTGCCAGTTGCGGTCTCTGCCGGGGAGAAATATGACCGGACGCACGGGCACCATTGAGCCGTCAGCTCTCAGCCGTCAGCTTTCAGCCATCACCTTTCAGCCATCACCTTTCAGCCATCACCTTTCAGCCATCACCTTTCAGCCATCACCTAACATCTACTCTCTGAGCGGCGTAAAATAGGCTTCTGGGCGCGAGGCGATGCAGTGATTGATGCGCTGTTGAAGAGAAAAATCGAAAAACGGCCTGAGACAGTGCGGCTCAAAGGACGAGTCCTCTTTCTCACCGAAGACCCTGAGCTGATCAAGCGTCAGCTTGCGGGAGAGGATCTCGCCTGGGACACGAAAAATCCGCAAAACAATCCCAAGCTGCGCGACGACATTTCGACTGACGAAATTACTCCTGCGCACATCTGCTTTTTCTTCGACGAGACGCTTGGCGAATTTCCTTATACGGGGCTGAAATGCGGAAATGAATTGCCCATTCAGCGTGGCGATGTAAAGCGCGGCGGCTTCGTTGCTGCAGTCAGCGCCAAGCGCCGGGGAAAGGGTTCAAGTCGCGAGCAGTCGCCGTACGCGGAGTTGTGTGCAGGAATCAAGCTTGTAATCGCTGAGAATATCGAACGCATTTACAAGCAGAATTGCCAGAATCTGGGAGTGCTCACTTCTACGGATTTTTCACTGATCGATAAGGTCCGCTCCGGCGAAGAGGTCTCCCTGAGAGAATTCACCAAAGGTGAAGATGAGATTACCCGTCAGATCATTGAATACGGCGGGCTGTTTCAGTTCAATGTTGCGCGTTTGCAGAAAAAAGTGTCGCTGCCGGCGATTGGGGCCGCGGCCCGTCCGATGACCTTGTCGGAAAAGATCTTTGCGCAACATATGATCGCGCAAGATGGCACGATCGGTGTGCGAGCTGTTAAACCCGGGGATGCCGGTTTTGCCCGCACTGACTTGCGCTTCAGTCATGAGTACGTTACACCGATGGCGGCGATCTTCTTCGATCAGCTCGTGGGACGAGACGCACCGGTAAATGATCCAGGCTCGGTATTATTCTTCCGCGATCATCTGACTTTCCTCGACGAAGTTCTTTCCGAGCAGAAGCGCAAGATGGGACTCCTCGACCTGGCCACGCAGCTTATGTTGAAGCAGGGCGAGTTCGCGCAGCGCAAGGGAATTCGTTTGCATGGTGAATTGAAGGACCGGAAAGGCGCAGAAGGAATTTGCCACTCAGTAGTGCTCGAAAGCTATGCTCTGCCGGGGCAACTCATTGTTGGTTCGGATTCGCATACCCCCCACTCGGGCGCAATCGGTTGTGTGGCGTTTGGCATCGGCACAACCGATGTTTTCAATTCGTGGATCACTAAAGACGTGCGGGTGCGCGTGCCGGAGTCGGTGAAGATCGTCATTCGTGGTAAGAAACATCCGAACGTAACCGCGAAGGATTTGATCCTAAAAATTCTCAGCTTGGATTATGTTCGCAGCGGCAAGGCACTCGCTAAGGTCATTGAATATTCCGGCGAAGCTATCGAAGAACTCAGCGTGGATGAGCGCGCCACCATGACTAACATGGCGGCGGAGATCGGCGGATTTACCGGGATCGTTGCGCCGGACCAGAAGGCGGTAGAGTTTCTGGTTGAGCGGCGCACGATGAATCGGCGGGATGCGGAGCGCCTGATTGAAGGTCTCGAAGGTGATCCCGGCGCTGAATACGCTCAGGTCATCGAACTCGATGCGGCGGAAATTACCCCGATGATTGCGACTCCTGGCGATCCCGGCAATGGCAAGTACATTCGGGAGATGAATACTCCTGTCCCTGTGGAATTGGCTTACGGCGGAACTTGCACCGCTGGCAAAAACGAAGACATGGATATGTACGCGCGAGTCTTGGCGGATGCGCTGAAGAACGGTAAGCGGGTGGCCGATTCGGTGCAGTTTTACATTCAGTTCGGATCACAGGAGACGCGAGAATATTGCATCCGGAAGGGCTATCTGGAGACCTTTGCCAAAGCCGGGGCGCACGTGATTGAACCCAGTTGTGGCGCATGCATCAACGCTGGGCCTGGAGTTTCAACTCGGCCTGACCAGGTTGTGATCAGTGCGCAGAACCGCAATTTCCCCGGCCGCAGCGGGCCTGGACAAATGTACCTCGCCAGTCCATTGACGGTCGCGGCCAGCGCGGTTGCCGGCCACATCGTGGAATACGAACCGAGTGAAGAGCGCGAATTGGTTAACGCTTAGTCCATCGCGTTGCTGAAATCCGGAATTATTCGGTGCTACAGAGCTTCAGCCAGTGCGAGCCGCACCCTAACAACCGATATCGCCGCTAAGGTGCGCAACTCAGCATTCGGATGGGCCCTCCTGTACCGCTTTGTTCGATTCTTGCTAGAATTGTTTTTCATAGAGTCCAGCCAATTCCAGGAGAATCCCAGTCATGGCCTATGTGATTGCAGAGCCGTGTATCGGTACCAAAGACGCCGCCTGCGTGGACGCGTGCCCGGTCGATTGCATTCATCCTAAGAAGGAAGACCCGAAGTTCGCTGGGGAAGAGATGCTCTATATCGACCCGGTGGAGTGTATTGATTGCGGCGCCTGCGTGCCCGTTTGCCCGGTATCGGCGATTTTCGCGCTCGATGACCTGCCGGAAAAGTGGAAGAGCTATGCCGAGCGGAACGCAAAGTATTTCGGAAGATAGCGGTCAACTACGACCGTCGCCCGTCAGCCACTCGATCTCCGTTACCAACTGTCATTCCGAACGACTTTAGTCGTGAGGAATCTGCTTCTCGCGTCGGCACGCAAATTCCATTTCAAGTAAGAGAACAGCAGATTCCCTTCGGCTTCGCTCAGGGCAGGCTCTCACCGCTGAAGCGGTTCGGAATGACAGTACTTGCGGCACCGGCGCTCGTGAGGGTTTCTAGCTGAGAGCTCAGAGCTGACGGCTGATGGCTGATGGCTGTATTCTCCTTCCATGCCGCTGAAAGAATCGGAAGCGATCGTTCTGCGGAGTTACCCTTTTCGTGAGTCGGACCTGCTGGTCACGCTCTTCACCAGGTTGGAGGGAAAGGTGCGCGGAGTAGCTCGCGCGGCCAAGAAATCCCGCCGCAGGTTTGGGGGAGCATTGGAGCCGCTCACCTACGTCAAAGTCACATATGAGGACCGCGAGCGGCAGGAACTGGCGCGGCTTGACGCCTGCGAAGTCTTGGAGTCGCCGCTGGCGTCGGAAGTGACTTATCCACGGGCAGTTGCGCTGGGGCATGTGGCCGAGTTGCTGGACGAACTCTTGCCCGACCGGGAGGCCAACGACGCAGTCTTCCGGCTGGGGGTCTCGGTTTTGTCGCACCTCAGAGGCACCGATTACTGGCTTCCGATTACGTACTTCGATCTGTGGATGGCCCGATTGATGGGCTATCTACCCGACATTTCCGAGTGCCTCACTTGCGGGCGCGCGCTGAACGGAAGCAGGGCATTTTTTCACGCGCTCGCAGATGGTTTGGTGTGCCCGGAGCACAAGCGGCTGGCGTCTTCTGAGATGTCGGCTGAGTCGCGAAAAATGGCGGCGTCGATGTTGACGGCACCTCTTTCCAAGCTAAAGGCTTCGGCTTTGCCCGATTCCAGTGGCGCCGATTTGAGAAAATTCCTACTTCAAACGCTTGAGCGACACATCGAAAAGAAGTTGACAACCCGGGGTATGCTTGAAAAAGTCGCGATATAGCCTGCTAGTGAGGATGCTTTTCGATGAGATTGCGTGTTCTTGGCGCCTGGGTGACGACGGTGTTCATGGGCGCATGTCTGACCTGGGCGTCAGATGAAACTACTCCAAGCGTTGTTCAGGCGACACTTATCTCGCCGGGCAGCCCACCTTTTCATCTGAGCGCTGCAATTACCGAGCGGGCGGACTTTAACGAGCACATTGATTTTGAGATGTACTGGGTCTCGCCTAATAAGTGGCGACGCACGATCGTGTCTCAAGATTTCTCTCAGACGCTTATAGTAAACGGCGACAAGGTATTCGAGCAGGATTCGGATGAATACTTCCCGTTAGGTCTGCAAACCCTGGCTACCGCCCTGGTTGACCCGCGGCCTCTCCTCGATCTTTGGCGGCCCGGTAACCAACTAGTAACGAAAGGAAATGGTGCCAGCGACGAATCCGGTAAGACATGTTTCGGCAGCAATCCGACCATGTGCTTGATGACCCGGAATGGATTGACAGAAATAGTTGGTGTACCTGGGCATAGCGTTACATTTTCGGACTATCACGAATTCAAGGATAGAAGGGTCGCACGACTCGTCAGTGTCAAAATCGACCAGGGTGACAGTCTTCAGGCCCGAGTGACGGAACTGAAGGAACTTAACAGCGTTGATGACAAGTTGTTCGAGATCGCAACCCCTACTCCGAAGGACAATCAAATTCAGAGCGTCGTTGTTTCTCAGCTGGAACTTGGGCAACAGGCGTTACAAGCGCTGGAAATCATCTGGCCACAAGTGTTGGATGGGAAGACGACAGGCGAAACTAGCTACTACGTATCAATAGATCGAGGGGGCCAAGTACGCGAAATTTTGCCTTTGAGCGTATCTATCGAACGCGCAGACGATTCTGCCCGCCGTCAGATCGTGCGCTGGAAATTCAAGCCCTTTCTGAAGGGTGGCATTCCCGTTCAGGCCGAGGGCGTCCTGGAATTGCCTTTTAACACACGAGCATACGGACCAGCGAACATGTTGACCGACGCGGAGGGACGACGGCTCGCCTCGAATATTGTTGAGCCGATCTTCCCGACAGGAATTGCAACAGGAAGTAGCTGTGCAATTAGGATTGCGATTGATTCCGATGGTGGATTGATCGAGCAAATCGCGGGGGATTGCGCGCCGGGAATGTACCAACTTTGCTCCCATGCTCTCGGAAAATGGCATTTCAGCCCCATAGTCCAGGAAGATAAACAACTTCCTTACAGGGCTGAGATCATGTTTCGAGCCCCGTAATCCTTTATCGATAGCTGACGCCTGCCTGCCGCATCCGTTACAATCGTTGATTAACTCTCCGCCCGTATAGCTACTGAGACATTGCCTCCATCGAAAGCTCATGGCTTGTTCGAAGCTAGCGGCTAAGAGCAACTTTTTTCGCTCGAACTCGATGAATCCAGCCAAGCCCAATCCGCCAACTTTTCAGGAACTCGTTCTGCGCCTGCAGACGTTCTGGGCGGAGCGCGGGTGCGTATTGCAGCAGCCCTATGACCTTGAAGTGGGCGCCGGGACCATGGCTCCCGAGACTTTTCTACGGGTGCTGGGGCCTAAGCCGTACAAAGTCGCTTATGTGCAGCCGTCGCGGCGACCTGCGGACGGAAGATATGGCGAAAACCCGAACCGGCTGTACAAGCACATGCAGTTGCAGGTGATCCTGAAACCTCCGCCGGAAAATGTGCAGGAGCTTTACCTGGAGTCGCTGGGGACGATGGGCATTGATTTGCGCCAGCACGACATCAAGTTCGAAGAAGACAATTGGGAATCGCCGACGCTGGGCGCATGGGGCATCGGCTGGCAGGTGATGCTCGATGGCCTGGAGATCACGCAGTTCACTTACTTCCAGCAGTGCGGCGGAGTGGACTTGTTTCCCATCTCGGCGGAATTGACCTACGGGCTGGAGAGGATTGCCGCGTTCCTGCAGGATGTCGATTCGATTTATGACATCGTGTGGGCGCGCGATCCTGAGACCGGGCATGTGGCGACGTATGGCGACGTGCGCCTCGCGGAGGAATTGCAGCTTTCGGTTTACAACTTTGAAATGGCTGACGTGGAAAAAATGTGGAAGCACTTCGAACTGTGTGAGACCGAGTGCAAGGCGCTGTTGGAGCAGTACGCCGAAATAAGTAAGAGTAAGAAAAAAGACGATTCCCACTTCTCCCAAAACCAGGGAGAAGTGGGGGACTCCACAGTTTGTGAAAAGAACCGATTTCCGCTGCTCGCGGCTTACGAGCTTTGTCTGAAGTGCTCGCATCTGTTCAACATCCTCGATGCCCGCGGCGCAATTTCAGTGACCGAACGAGTAGGAGTGATCGCGCGCGTGCGGGCACTGGCCGTGGGTGTTGCCAAAGCCTGGGTCGATCAGCAGAAGGCTGAGTCGGTAGAGGAAAAAAAAACGGAACATGACGAAGCTCCGAGTGAAAAGGCACGGCTCCAGGTCGTTTCGTCGGGACGCTAACTGGTGTCGCTGGAGTTTCGACAGGAGTTTTAGAGAATGCCTGATTTTCTACTAGAGATCGGAACTGAAGAAATTCCCGCGCGTATGATCGCAGAGGCGCAGGAGGATTTGCAGCGCCGCGTGAGCGATTTGCTAAAGCGGGAGCGGCTGCCGGCGGCCGGAATACTTGCCAGTTTCGATACGCCTCGCCGTTTGGCCGTGATCGCGCGCGATGTCCCCTCTTCTCAGCTCGACGTAACCGAACAGATCACCGGCCCGGCAGCAAGTGTCGCATTCAAGAACGGCCAGCCTACTCCCGCGGCACATGCATTCGCCAAAAAAGCCGGGGTGGACGTCTCGCAGTTGGAGCGTGTCACCACTCCGAAGGGCGAATACCTTTCGGCAAAAATCACGAGCAAAGGTCGGCGCGCAGCGGAGATCCTGGCGGAATCGCTTCCACGGGAAATCGCCTCGGTTTATTGGCCCAAAAATATGTACTGGCGCAAGCCGAGTGAGCGATTCGTGCGTCCGGTGCGCTGGGTGGTAGCGATGCTGGATGACGAGGTAGTTCCGCTAGAGTTCGACGGAGTTCGCGCAGGGAAGGAGTCGCGTGGGCATCGCATTCTGTCCGGCGGCAAAGTCGCGATTCCGCGGGCTGGGACTGCGTACCTGGACGCATTGCGTTCCGCGAAAGTTCTGGGCAGGCAGGAACGTGAACAGCAAATTCGCAAGGATCTCGATGCCGCTACTCGAACCATTCCTGGCGCGCGATGGCGCGAGGACAAATCGCTACTTGAAACCGTAGTAAATCTCACCGAGTGGCCGTCAGTTGTTCTTGGCAGCTTCGATCGCGAATATCTGCAGCTTCCGGAAGAAGTCCTGGTAACGGTAATGCGCGATCACCAGAAATATTTTGCGCTGGAAGATGCCAAAGGCAAGCTGCTGCCGAATTTTCTTACGGTGTTGAACACCGACGGCGATCCGCAAGGCCTGATTCGCCATGGCAATGAGCGGGTGCTGCGCGCGCGGTTCAACGATGCGCGATTCTTTTGGGAGACGGACCAGAAGCATCCGCTCCGCGAACGCGTGTGTTGGCTGAAAAGCGTGACGTTCCAGAAAGATCTTGGCAGCTATTACGACAAGACGATGCGGGTGCAGCGGCTGTGCAGCTGGACATGCGAACTCATCCGCGATGCCGGCATGCAGGTTCGACCCGGTGTAGTCCACAAGGCCGTATGCCTGGCCAAGGCTGACCTCACCACCGAACTGGTGAAAGAGTTCACAGAATTACAGGGGATTGTCGGCGGATTGTACGCGCGGGTGCAAGTTCTGGATCACGGTATGCCGGACGAGACGCGGCAGGCAATCGCGCAAACCATCTACGACCAGTACAAGCCACAGTCGGCCGAGGATTCGGTGCCAAGGAAGGTTGAGGGCGCGGTGCTTTCGATTGCAGACAAAGCGGACACGATCGCTGGAATGTTTGCGCTCGGTCTGCAGCCGACAGGATCAAAAGATCCGTTTGCGCTCAGGCGGCAGGCAAATGGAATCGTAAGAATCATCGCCGAGCATAAGTTGCCAGTCGGTAGCGCGAGGTTATTTGAGCTGGCGCGCGAAACCTACAAGGGTGGCGAAGCGGAAAAGAAGTTCGCGCGTGGAGTGGATTACGAAGCTTCCCTGCGCGCGTTTTTCCGGGAGCGGTTGGAGTTCTATTTAAAGGACCAGCTCGGTTACAAGTACGACGTCGTAAATGCGGTGCTGGCGGCAGGCGCAGACGACGTTGTGGATGCGGTTGCGCGGGCAGAAGCGGTTTCTAAGGTGAGGGGTTCGCAGGATTTCGAGTCGATTTCCATTGCGTCCAAACGAATCAAGAACATTCTGCGGCAAGCGAATGATGATGGAAAGCGGGTCGGTTCCGAGGTTGATGCGAATTTGTTCCGTGACGCGGCAGAGAAAAACCTGGGGAGGCTAGTTCCCGAAATCGCGCAAGCCGTAAATGATTTCAAACAAGCAAAAGAGTATTCGCGGGCATTGGCGGAAATTTCTCGCATCCGCCCCGCGGTGGACGCCTTTTTCGATAAAGTAATGGTCATGGTTGAGGATGAGCAATTGCGCGCCAATCGGCTGGCGCTGCTGCAGAGTTTGTTGCGAGAATTTTCTACAATCGCCGATTTCTCGGAAATTGTGACGGAAGGGAAGCCGTAGCTTCTCACGAACTGTCCGGGAACAGCAGATTCCTCACAGCTAAAGCTGTTCGGAATGACAATATTTAGGAACACAGAAACCAGAATTCAAAGAAAAAGGAACGCACTCATATGGCGACATCGACAATTTCAGAAACCGAAGTCCGGGACAGCGCAAACGGTGGCCCGAAGAGTACGCGAAAGAGCGCAACCAAGTACGTGTACTCCTTTGGCGGCGGCAAGGCTGACGGCAACGGCAAGATGAAAGAAGAGCTTGGCGGCAAGGGCGCGGGCCTGGCCGAAATGACCAATGCCGGGCTGCCTGTGCCCCCTGGGTTCACCATTCAGACGGAAGCCTGTCGCGAGTACATGAAGCAGGGCGGGGTCTCCGCCGAAGTGGACCGCCAGATGGAAGAGGCCCTGCGAAAGCTGGAAGACTTGCAGCGGCAGAAACTCGGCACCGGCGAGAATCCGCTACTGGTCAGCGTGCGTTCGGGCGCGAAATTCTCCATGCCGGGGATGATGGACACGATTCTGAATCTTGGTCTCAATGACGAAAGCGTCGAGTCGCTCGCCAAGCGCAGCAACAATCCGCGGTTTGCATACGATTCCTATCGCCGATTGATCCAGATGTTCGGCAGCGTGGTGCTGGAAATCGAGAAGCACGCGTTTGAAGAAGTTTTTGACAGCAAGAAGAAGCAGCGGAAAGCCAAGCTCGATACCGACCTCGATGCCAAAGCATTGAAAGAGGTCATCGCCGAATACAAGAAGGTCGTCAAGAAGCACGCCAAGCGCGACTTTCCGCAGGACCCGCACGAGCAGCTGGTAATGGCGAGGGACGCGGTGTTTCGCTCCTGGCAGAACGATCGCGCCAAACACTACCGCCGCATCAACAACATCGATGACATGCTGGGGACCGCCGTAAACGTTCAAGCGATGGTCTATGGCAACCTCGGTGACACCAGCGGCACCGGCGTCGGATTCACGCGCAATCCCGCAATCGGCACTAAAGAGTTCTACGGCGAGTTTCTGATGAATGCGCAGGGAGAAGACGTGGTCGCCGGCATTCGCACCCCGGTCCATATCTCTGAACTCGAAAAGATCATGCCGGATGTTTACCGGCAACTGCATGAGATCACGACGCGACTAGAGAACCATTATCGCGACATGCAGGACTTCGAGTTTACCATTCAGGACGGAAATCTTTACATGCTGCAGACGCGCAACGGCAAGCGCACAGGCATTGCCGCCGTGCGGGTTGCGCTGCAGATGGTGGACGAAGGTTTGATCTCCAAGGAAGAGGCAATATTCCGGGTGGAACCGAACCAGCTCTATGACTTTTTGGTTCCGCGACTCGACGAGAAGAAGGCGAAAGTTGAGGTCCTAGCGACCGGGCTGCCGGCTTCGCCAGGGGCCGCCGTCGGACAAATTGTTTTCACCGCCGATGAAGCGGTCGAGAAAGCCGGTCATGGTGCGAAGAAGAACCCGGTGATTCTGGTGCGCGCGGAAACCACTCCCGAAGATATTCACGGCATGGAGGTCGCCGCTGGAATTCTGACATCACGCGGAGGAATGACCAGCCACGCCGCCGTGGTGACGCGAGGCATGGGCAAGTGCTGCGTAGCAGGCGCCGGCGACATTCATGTGGATGAGAAGAAGCGCGAGATGCAGGTGAAGGGGCAGACCTTCAAAGGCGGCGACTGGATTTCACTCGATGGAACGACCGGTCGCGTGATCAAAGGCAAACTCGATTCCATTCCTCCGAAAGCTGACGATCCTGAACTCCTGAAGTTCATGGGTTGGGCGGAGCCGTTCCGCACCATGAAAGTGCGGGCAAACGCTGATATTCCTCGCGATGCCATTCAGGCGCGCGCATTTGGCGCCGAAGGAATTGGCCTTTGCCGCACTGAGCACATGTTCTTCGGCGAAGAGAAGCTGCCGCACATGCGCGCCATGATTCTTGCCAAGACTGAAAAGGACCGCCGCGCTGCGCTGAAAAAACTGCTTCCGCTGCAGCGCAAAGATTTTGACGGCGTATTCCGCGCCATGGACGGTTTTCCAGTCACGATTCGCACGCTTGATCCTCCACTGCATGAATTTCTGCCGCGGCGCGAAGATCTGATGGTGGAAATCGCCGTGCTCGAAGCGACCAAGCCGAAATCACCAAAGCTGAGCGGATTGCGGACACTTCTGCGCAGAGTGGAAGAGCTGCACGAATTTAATCCCATGCTCGGCCATCGTGGTTGCCGCTTGGGCATTACTTATCCGGAAATTACCGAGATGCAGGCCCGAGCAATTTTCGAAGCTGCTGTAGCGGTCGCGAAGCAAGGCGTGAAGGTCTATCCCGAAGTCATGATCCCGCTTACGGCGACGCTGAAAGAGATGGCGAACCAGGCCGCGATTGTGCATCGGGTGGCACAGGAAGTTTTCAAAGAGAAGGAAACTAAGGTCGATTACCTGGTCGGCACCATGATCGAGCTTCCGCGCGCCGCTTTGGTAGCGGACGAGATCGCCAAAGAAGCGCAGTTCTTCTCATTCGGAACGAACGATCTAACGCAGACCACGTTTGGCTTCTCACGGGACGACATCAACAAGGTGCTGCCAACGTATCTTGCCGAGGGCATTCTGAAGCAGGATCCGTTTGCGGTGCTCGACCGCGAAGGGGTGGGACAGCTGGTTAAAATGGCGACGGAGCGCGGCCGGAAAACTCGCTCGAATTTAAAAGTCGGAATCTGCGGGGAGCACGGCGGAGAACCATCCTCAGTTGAGTTCTGCTATCAGACGGGACTCAACTATGTTTCGTGCTCGCCATTCCGCGTGCTGACGGCTCGTTTGGCGGCGGCACAGGCGGCAGCCAGCGATAAGTTGAAGGTGGAAGGCGGAAGAACGAAGTAGGAGCGTGAGGTTGAACTGATTCCCTGCTAATCGGAAGTGCATGCTGAATGCTATTATTGTGTCCGTCTTAGCCCGCCACGACATCGAGACTGATGAAAATGACAAATCGACTGTGGGCACTTTCCAGCAGATCTGCGCCGAAAGCCCACCCTTCTTCAGTCCTTCTCATCCGGGGGATGGACGCGCCTGATTCTGCGGCTGTCGAAATATGTAGTCGAGAGCTGGCACTGGACGCTCTTCCTAATGACCTGACCAGAATGTTGTATTTGGCTTCGCTACGAGATTGTAATAGCGGCCGCTATCTGCATCCTCAGCTCTCCCAGAGGATCGGGGTGCAGGAAGCCGATCAAGCATTAAGCGTCTGCCACGACCGGCTTTTTCGCCGGCTGCTGATCATGCCGGTATCTGCGTACCTGCTGCAATTGGAAGAATACATTCGTTACACGAGAGCCGAAAGGACCGTAGTTCTAGAAACATGGCAGTCTCTGCAGGCATACCGTTCGACAATCCCGGTGCATACCCTGCCGCTTTATGCTGAGCTGTTCTGCCTGAATGTCGAAGTGGCACTGAGCATTTTGAAGGACTCCAGCACTTGGTCGGAGGAAAATTCTTAGGAAGCAACATCGCGCTTGAGCTGAACTGACCCAAACGGAAGCCACGCATTGGTTACCCTGCCCACTACATTCGCTTCCCGTGGCATTTTGAAACGTCGGACCGGCTGGCGGGACAGCGGATGCGGGACCAGAGTCAGTTCGCGTCCATCCACCTGACACCAGCAGCATGTGTGCCCGTCGGTATGCCAGACGAGGTATATAGGTCTCTCCCGCAGAGCCCTCCACGCGGCCACTTGAACCCGGTTCTGCGAGGTGTCAATCTGGACTACGGATTTGGAAGGCAGCACGTCCCCCATGCTGTCGTCGTTTGTACCGATCACGGCATACCGGTAACGCACCGGATCGGCTCGAGACTGCAGTACCGGGGGCAAATTCGCTGTGTCCTGCGGGCGCAGCCTTAGAAGGGTCGTTTCCTGGGTATTGAAGTTCGTGTCGAAATTCAGCGCAAACCGGAAAGGGGGGTCGCTGCCCGCCAAGGATTGGGACTCGATCTGAGTTGCTTCCGGCTCTGAAGTTGACTCGTACTCACTGATTTCCTTTGGGTCAATCCCGAACAGCAACAACAGTTCATTCAGTGGGACTCTCAGTGAAATGGCGAGGCTGAACAGTTTGTGAATGCTCGGAATCGAGCCGGCCTCAATATCAGCAAGAGTCGAGTGGGGAACGTAAAAATCGGTATTTCGCTTAGTATCCGCAACCGCGCGCGTAATGCGTTCGACATCGCTCGGTTTGATCAACCGATCTTCGCGCAACGCTCGAATCCACTTTCCCGGTTCCATTCTCGTAACCCGATACTCCCCGCGCCGTCATCCCGAGTAGTTTGCTCCCAGACAAATGCACTTTGGCCAGGTGCAAAAATCATCTTCGCGACGACGCTTGTGTTCGATTTAAGACATTACATTACAGAACGCGAATAACGAATACTTAATATAGCTAAATGCCTAATTCCGGACTACGCAATCGCCCTGCCGGATGCCTGCACAGAATCCAGCAGATGCTGATAACGAGCGTCAAAGGCAGGTAAGGAGATCGTCCAAGACGGGAAGATCCATTTTAGGAGCAGACAAAGCTTCGCAACGAGCAAGTTTATTCGCAGCTGAAACGCGCTAGCGATCAACTCGTCAACCTGCTGGGCCTGTGCCGGATCGTCTTTCCTTTTAGCGAGGCGTACCAATTCCATCAACATGCCGGCGTTATCATCAACTAACCGAATCATGTGTAACGCTAAACGAATTCGCCTCCGCTGGAAAGCTGCAAATTGATCCGGAGGGAGAAAGCGGCGGAGTTCGGCTTCCTCATTGCGGTCAAGAAGGACACGGAAGATTTCGACGTCAATCCGGTGCCGCTTTTCCTCCCAATCCCGATCGTCGCGAATGCCGGTATGCGCATTACGCAGGAGTGCGTATGCGAAAGCCAGTGCCAATAAAGCCACCGCAAGCGTTAGTAGCGTCGATACCATTGGTTGACGTAGCTGCTTACCGCACTATTCCACTCTGCCAAGTCGGCTTTCGGCAAATGTTTGACTGGCGTCACCCGCATCGGGCGCAAGATATAAAAAGCCCAAATTATGGTTGCCAGATTATAAGCCGCTGAATTAACCAGTGCCAGCGTAGCCGTACTGATCACGTGCAAATGTCCACTGAGCTCAAAGGCAGCCAGGGCCAGTGCAGAATACACGCCAAACCCCGCGGCGATTCCGACCGACTCCTGATGCCAGCTGAGTCCTAGCCGCGACATGAGAGCGATTACGACAACGAGCAAGCTCGATTGTAAGAATCGGACAGACCTTTCTCCCATCACTATAACTTCCAACAAAGGGGCGTCTCCTTCGCCGGGTTTGGCCAGGACCAAAATCAGGAGAGCAGCTACGGCCGCGATGGCACCGAAGATCAAGACGGAGTTCAGAACGAACCTTAAAGAAGGAGATTTAGGCAAGATATGGGCAAGGATTTCGAAGATCACGGCCAAACCCAGCAGAATTGCGAGCGTCTCCCCCCACCAGAAGATCAAAAAATAAAGGGTGCCTTTCCTAAGAAATAAGAGAATAAAATCGCGGGACACTACGACTACTGTGTAAATGAAAAACAAAGGAAATGAACCGACCAGTTTCCGCCGGAGCATGACAAGCAAGATTAACGACTGGAGAAAAGGCGGGGTCAACCAGAGAATTTTGGTTAGGTAGGGGAAGGTCATGGGCCGCACTGGCAGATTACTCTCAATCCAGCGGGCCCACAATAATTAGTTAGGCCGGCGCATCTAGGTTCGTTATTGGCAGGTTCTTGTCGTGCATAAAGGCACTCCCCCGTCAGCTAGGGAAGCGGTTGACATTGCAAAAGTCAGCAGAACTGCTGCGACAAATAAACGCATAACCTTTTTCATTTCAGTGTCCCCCTCAATCAAATGTGAAGTTAGCTAAGTGCTGGAGAAACACTAAGTGCGTTCTTGAAAAAACAGGTCGCATGTTCGAAAATCGCGCGACTTGCCTGGGTCAGTGGTGCAGGCAGTGGAAATTCAGAAGTAGCTCCCCACGCTTGAGAAAACCTCACATTGCGCCGCGGCAAGCGACCGTCGGTAAACCGACGATAAGCGCACGGGATGCTTTCCCCCGTTAGGCAGACGCGGACGCCCGGAGCAGTCAACACTCTGCAATCATCGGGGTGCCAATGCGTTGGCTCAGGGGAGACGTTTCGTCGGCAAAGCGACGAGCCCCTCCAATCTTTCGGCGCGGAGTTCCGAACAGTATGCTGCTGACAGGAAAGTTGCGGCCAGCGATTCGGAATGATATCGGCGCGCTCCGCCGGGAGAACTCATTCGTAGGTACTTTTCTCAGGCACTGGTGAAAATTGAGGAGATGATTCAGGATGGAAGCTATTCATGTGGGCAAAACGGTGACTGTTGGTCAGAAGCTGAAACTCGGCAAACCTTACGTCGCACCTAGTCTCCAGCGCCTGACGGCTGCGGCAGCGAAGGGCCTCCTCTCGCGGCAAGCGGGGGTGACAGACCCCGAGCTTCAACAAATGATCGAGTGCGTCGATCAGCTACATGGAGAAAAAGGTTCGTGAAGCTCGGCGCTTTTTGTCTCACCCCAAACCGTTCGGCCGACGCCGGGCCGCGTTGATGGATGAGCGCTTGCGCCGCGGCACCCGATCTGGCCCGTGCTCCCCTTGAGAAGTCTGCGTTTCAACCAGATACCTTCACACCCTATACAAGATTCCATTGCGACCGCAACGGACGTGCGGGAGAAGTCAAGCAGGTCTTGAGACGCTTAGGGTTGACCATCTCCAGGCTTTCGGCTTTGACGGGCATGCGATACGGGAAAAGCACTTCATATTTCGTCCCGCCTACTTTCCTTTACAAACAACGGAACGGGATCACACCGCATATCTGTCAGGTCGTGGCCCTCAGCGAGGTTACTGGTTACCGTTTTTCCGATTGGATGAACCTTTGCGGATTCGATCTCAGGTTGATCCTGCCCTTGCAGCTGGAGGTTCACACTGAACGGACTGCTATTGTCACGCCAGCGCAGAACGTTGCACCGCGTGCTCTCTCTCGTGTTGGTGGAACCTTAAAGACCGACGGGCGCTATTTTTTTGCCAAAGTCGGCAGTCGCGACAATGTTGTCTATCCAAAACTCTTGCCCGGCAGCGTAGTACGCGCCGACCGCTACTATTCACCGCGTGTGAGTGAAGGCGCGCGTACTGATGACCTGCTTTGGCTGGTGGAACATCCCGGCGGTCTTGCATGTTGTCACGTGAAGCGAGTCGACGACGAGCATATCGTCCTGCTGCCCAATCGCCCTCCCTTGTCAGCGTGGCCGCTGCGGCTCTCCCGAGACGCACGGATCCTGGGTTTGATAGATCTCGAACTTCACTCGATGGACGTCCGGAAATGCCCGTCTGTCAATCCGCCGGGGAAATCTGACATCCTCGCGGCGGTGCCACACGGCAGAAGCGGGACGAATTTTTCCAAGCTGCTGCGGGACTCACGGTCCCGCGCCGGCCTGACGCTTCGCGCTGCTCACAATTTGACACTTCGGGTTGCGCAGCTGCTACAAAATCGAAACTACGGTATTCCGCTGGGTCTACTGTCGGATTACGAAGCGTTCGACCGCTTTCCCAGGCATATCGCAAAGATCATGAGTCTCTGTATTGTTTACGGGATTGATTTTTGGGAGCTGATGGAGGCGGGCGGAAGCCACATCAATGATCGCGATAAGATTCCTCTCTTCTCACAGGAAGAATATGGAGAACCACCGAGTGCGCCAGGGCGATTACACGGGACGGCGATTTTGTAAGCAACAATTAGCGCCGGCGGGCGGCACGATGCAGTGTTCGATGAGCGAGCCCAATTTTGCAGGTTGGTTTTTATTTCATCAGTTCGTGAAGGTTTGATCGTGGCCCTGCCATTTCAAGGCACCGCCTATGCATTATCGGCTGAGGGTCTGGCTGCAGTCGCCGACACCCTGGGGGTTTTTGCGGCAGAGATCTGGACGGTGCTGTCAGTGGAAACCTCGGGTTGCGGATACCTGTCTGATCGCAGGCCGCAGATCTTATTCGAACGCCATATCTTTCATCGACTCACTCAGGGGCAATATGACGCAAACGGCGACATAAGCAGTCCGACTCCAGGCGGATATGGTTCTCCGGGCAGGCATCAGTACGATCGGCTTACGCAGGCGATCGCAGATGACCGAGCAGCTGCGCTGCAAAGCGCATCCTGGGGGATCGGTCAAATCATGGGTGAAAACTTCGCTGCGGCGGGATTCGCTGACGTGGAGGAAATGGTTCAGGCGATGTCAGGATCCGAAGACCAGCAACTCACTGCCATAAGTAGTTTCATGATCAGCAAGAAGCTTCACGTTTCCCTGCAGTCTCATGACTGGGCAACATTTGCCGCTGGATACAATGGACCGAATTACAGAACCAATCGTTACGATGTTCGCTTGAATGCGGAATACCAGAAATATTCCGCTGGAGTAATGCCGGACATTAATGTTCGCGCCGCTCAGTTGTACCTAACATATCTCGGCTTTCATCCTGGTCCGGTGGACGGCATTGCAGGCGAGCGTACTCTCGCTGCACTGGCGCAATTCCAGGCGTCGGCCAGCGCGGCCACGAGTGCAGGAATAAGTGGAGACACCATTAGTGAGCTGCAGGCAGCATTACCAATCCTTAGCTGATGAGGCCATTTCAATAGACTTGTTCCGACTTTTGACAGGCTGGAGAAAATTCCCTGACAAGACCCGGCGGTTTATTTAGCGCCCGATTCCCTGAAGTCTTAGCCGCAGCAATATCCCAGATTAATGAAGGACCGCCAGAGCTACACTGAAAGAATGGTGCCGAAGAAGGGACTAGGTACCAGCCATTCCGAATCAGGTACTTAGAGCCGTATCCTGTTTTCTTTCATAGCGGACGTTTATTTTTACCAACAACACTGGCAAATCTGGCCCGCGTAAAATCACTGGCGGGCAGTAGCTTTTTAGTAGCTCGAGGGAACCATAGCGCGGTCGTCCTGAGAAGTAAACCAGAAAAATTTCCGTGCGGCATAAGTGCTTTGTGCCGCCGTGCCCTACGCGCCTCTGTTGGTTGCCCATCGCGCCGCTTGAATGGCGACTCCCGTTTCATTGATGCGCCATCGGCACAAGGGCTCGCTGACGCCGTACCTTTCCGCAATGCTGGCCAGCGGCGAACGCCGTTTAGTCAACGCCAGAGCTCCGTCACGAGGCACTAGCAACGCTCCGGCTAGGAAATCTGCCTCGGCCTCAAGTCTGGCATCCCAATATCGACAACCTTCTGGGCTGAGCACAGGACTCGGCGGATGTTCCAGGATGCAGTGGGACAGCTCGTGGGTAATATTGCTTGCCTGCCGTGTCGGTGCATGGCTGTCATTGTGAACAATCAGGCGGCGGTCTCCGAGAAAAATAGTGACTGCCGAGAACGCATCTTGCTCTATGCCTCGCAATGTCTGCAAAAATCCTGTGCCCCCGCCATTCGATCTGGCAATATCACGCAGCGTGAAGACGGGGATACCAAGATGTTCAGCTAGGCGTAGTGGGTCGAGACGATCCAACAACCCAAGATCGAGTTCTTCCCGGATTTCTGCCGAAATCCGTTCGGCCTCTGCTTTGAATCCCCGCCGCAAGCTCACTTTATTTCAACTCCTTAGCTACCCGAAATGCCGCTTGCACCAGTTCCTGAATGGCCTTCGCGGCTTTGGGGGATACTTCACGTTTGCCGCGGAGAAGCGTCGACGCAATAGCCATCGGGTCTGCTGATGTTTGCTTAGCAGTGCTCCCTCGGACCATGAAGCGTTCAGCAGGAATGTGAAGCCACTGAACCAGTGCGCCAAACGTATTCACGTCCGGCAGCTTGCCTTGCTGCATTCGCGTGAGAGTAGACGGGCTTACGTCCGCCTCGATCGCCACTTGCCGCCATGAGAAGCCCTTCGCCTGCCGTTGCGCGTCGATAGCCGCAACAAGTGCTTCTAGGTCAATCTGGTTTTCTGCCATTGTCCTCCATGTTGCTGATAAGCAACTACATTCTATGCTTGCAACGCACCGCTATTGTTTGTACGATGGTAGCAACGTCGTTCGAAGATAGCAATAGCAGCATGATTGCCGTCTTCTGCGGCGAAAATCACAAATCACCCTGGGAGATAAACATTTTATGGCCGAAGAAAAACATCCACCACATCCGCCGCATCCGCCACATCCACCCGAACCGGGACGCGACGTTCATCCACCCCGGCCTCATGGTACACCGCCGCCGAGGTGCAATTAAGATGGACGCCAGCTTGGTCGAGGCAGCCCAAGCACAGCTCCAACATTGGTACCCGCAGTTCGGTTCCGTTGTGCCTCCAGGCACGGCAGCCGTGCGTGCTTGGCGTGGACGCATACAGCCGTTTCCGGACGGAACCTACTTTCCCGAGGTGATGGCCCATCTAGAAGCTGATCGGACGGTTCGGGTCGGGAGCCAAGGTCGCCTACTTCACCCGGAGCAATGTAACGAGCAGCACAAGTTCCTCCTTCCGTTCTCCCGTAGGCTCACATGCTCCTTTGAAATCGTCCTTCTTGCCTTCGACGGTCCTCGGCACCCACGTGTGTACGCAGTGTCCCCGGAAATTTCGCGACGCTCATTCCCTAATCATCCGCACTTACGCGATGACCAGCTGGCAATCATTGACGGCAAACCGCTCGTGTCCCTCTGTACTTACCTCAGCAGCGATGCCGTACTTAAGCGCGACGACATGGAGTTGGTGCACATGTTGGACTACACCTCGATGTTTTTAGCCAAACACTTAGTTTTTGCGGCTACCTGTTTGTTAACGCGCTTTCATTTCGACAAACCGACGGAAACGCTCTGTTCAGATCCTGAATTGTCAATCGCGAGGCTTCCCTGGCAGATATTCGACGGTATACATGCCGGCTATGCGTGGTCCTACAGAACGGATGCTGCTTCCAAGAGTTTGGGTTTGCAGGAACAAATCGACCAATGTCTGAAGCTTCGCTATTGGGACGCACTATGGCCCGCTAGATGGGTCGGCCCTGCTGCGCCACATCAGGCGAACGAATTACTCGATCAGATCGATGCGGAGACAGAATGTCCATGTGGTAGTGGTGTACCGTATGGTGATTGTTGTCGTAGCCAACATGAGAGCGCAGTGGTGGTACCCCAGTTAAATCGAACCCAACGTCGCAACAGGGCATATCAGCAGCTCCGTCGTCCGCGTCTAGCACGGTCATCCTGAGAAGCAAATCAAGATAGTGCCCACCTGTCCTGACAGGATTAGACGCAGTGCAACCTGCTACAATCCCCGGCATGTCAATTGAGCAAGTTGTTAGAGACCTCGAAGAGGAGCGCAATCGCATTGATCGTGCGATTCAGATTTTAAGAGGAGTGCGGTCCGGCACAATCTCCAACCGCGCAGCAACCAAGCCAGTATCCCCTGCGACCCGGCGCAAGATAGCTGGCCCGCGCAAAATGTCCGCAGCGGCCCGTAGGAAGATCAGCCTCGCGCAAAAGGCGCGGTGGGCAAAAGCTAGGGCCGGGAAGAAGTAGCCCAACTTTATTTGTGTATCTGTAACAGCTCGGCGAGAACAGCTTCGGCATATCCCTTAAAGGTAAGCACCTCGCCACGAGTTGTCGCGATATGAGTTGAAATAGAACCGCGATCGTAGACTGAGCGAGCCAGTGATCCAACGCTGTTTTCAACGGCACTTACAGAATCTTCTGCGGTCTTGCGGGTGGTATCCCCTACACCGCGCTTCTTCAAAATGAAGGTTGCCTTTTGTTTCATTGAAGGCCGTTTCTGGGTGGGATCAAGCCTGACGGTCTTAAGAACCTCATCATCAGGTGCAAGATGATCCAGAAGTTCTCGTACGACCTCCCGCAACTCCGCAGCCGTACCCCGGTATGAAACTCGATTCTGATCGTTCAAGTCCTGAAGCACTTGCTTATATGAGAAAGAAGTCGTTGGAATGACTCCGTCCAAGGCTGCGAAGATGCCCGCTTCGACCGTGCTCATCGGTTGCTCGCTTGGCATTGGTCGATGTTTGCGCTCGTAATCATCGAAGACCCGGTGCACCAGATAGTATCCCTGTCCATCTTTGAGCAGTTCCTTCGGGCTGCGTTGCTCCATCTGTTTCAAGAATTGACTGGTATTCGTCTTTTCCAGATGCAGGTCGTCATAGCATTTGTTGATGTCTGCGGTCTGGAATCTCTGTTTCTTTCGAACAGAATGCAAGAACCACGCGAACAACCTGATCTTGTCCGCGTGGTTCCAGCCGGCGAATCCGGCAATCCCGTCTGTAAGTGCCTTCAACTCCGCATCCACGGTTATGCCTTAGACTTCCCCATCTTCTCCACAGTTTGGGTGCCGTTCCAGATGAGCTTGAACGAACCTCGTCCTGCGCTGTCGATCAAATTCTGCTTCTTCAGGTAACGTAACGGCCAGCCAACGTCTTCTGGCAGCTCCGATTGAATGCCCAAAGACTTAAACGCGGTGAAGATGTGGTTTGCCGTGATCGGCGTCACTTTCCGGTGCTCGTCAAACCATGCGATGACCGCAAGATACTTATCATTCAGGTCCTGCGGGTTCTTCTGCTGGAAGAAATCCTCTAGCTTCACATCTGCCGCACTGAGGTCGAGTTCGCTAAGGAATTTCGGCTTCGGAAATTTACGCGGCTTATCGCTGCCGTTGTTCCCGGTGCCGTTTTCCGGTGTGAACTCAGTTTCGGGTTCCGTCTCTGGCCTCGTCACCTCTTCAGCTTCTGAAACATCCTCAGGCGGCGATTCGATCACAGCTGCCGACGTTCCCTTTACTGTCCCTGGGTTGAGCGTCCTCGCGGGAGCCGCTACGGGCGTTCCGCGAGTCAAGGCAGTTGCAAATGTCTTGAAGCCTTCTACAAGGTCGGCAGTGCCGCCCTCTACGTCCAACTCCATCCAGCGCAGTTTCACCCGCGCATTGTGTCCGTTGCCATTCTGCTCAGTTCTTTTTCCTGCCATATAACAAACATCCTTCCTGCCCCTATGCAGAGTGCAACAGGGCAAAAGTTGAATTTATCGATCAGCGTTTTGCGGAAGGGTACGAAGTCAATCGGTTCTGGGGACTGGCCTGAGGCCCTCACCCCGCCGAGACAGAGAGGCTAGCGTATAGTCTTAACTCTGTTTCAAACGCATCCTTTATTTTACCAATTCAGCTACTGTGGAAAAAACGGTATCAATCTCCCGCATAATCCGCTCTGCAAAAACAATCGCGTCGTGAATCGCGGACACCGACGCAGGGGAAGGCCGGGTACTGTCCTGTTGAGATAACTTTCGCGAGGCCAGAATAGCAGCTGCTCAAAATTACCCGCTTGCGGCCCTCATCCATTTCGGCATAGTACACCCTTTCGCCATATATTCGCCACCGCGATGAGTACTTGACCAAGCGGTGTTCCTCGCGGTTCGCACTACTACATCTTGTATTTATATTGTTGAGCCGCTTATTACCACCGTTTGCACATAAAGTTGTGCACGAACCCGCCGATCACAGCATAATTGCTACCTCCGAAAAACTTAGAGCAGGAATCCTCTTAGATTCATACGCTGCTTGCTGGAGCACTATGTCTGCGGCTGCTGCTGGGAACAATTCGCGCAAGATGTCACTGCCGGAGTTTGTGGCCAAATGGCAGAAGTCAAAACTCCGCGAGCGTTCAGGTTCTCATTCTCATTTCATTGATCTGTGCGAAGTTTTAGGAAAAGACTCGCCGACCGATATTGATCTGGACGGTGGGACGTACACCTTTGACAAGGGGGCAGAAAAGAACACTGGTGAAGATGGGTTCGCCGATGTGTGGAAGCGCGGTTATTTTGGATGGGAATACAAATCCAAGCATAAAGACCTCGACGAAGCCTATCAGCAATTGCTCAAGTACCGGGAAGCTCTTGAAAGTCCGCCTCTGCTCGTTGTTTGTGACTTCGACAATTTCCAAGTCCACACCAATTGGACAAACACCGCTCCCGAGGTTTACGAGTTCGACCTTGAAGACCTGCTTAAAAACAAAAGGACCGATAAATGCAAGCTTCCTCCGCAAGAAGTCTTGCTCGCACTATTTTCAAACCCAGAGAAGCTAAAACCCGGTGAAACACCGAAGGAGGTCACCAAGAAAGCGGCAGCAGAATTTGCGAAGCTTGCGAAAAGTCTGCGTACCCGTGGAGTTTCGCCGGAGGAAACGGCGCATTACGTGATGCGTCTCCTGTTCTGCTTGTTCGCCGAGGACATTCGATTACTCAATGACAATCCCTTCCGAACTTTGATTCAGAACAACCGCGACCGTCCAGACAAATTTGTGGCCAGGCTCCGTGATCTCTTCGACAAGATGTCGCGGGGCGGCTTTTTTGGGGCGGATGAAATTCCATATTTCGACGGCGGTTTGTTTGTGGACGATAAGGCTCATGCGTTGACCGAGGACGACTTGGACATTCTTTCTCGTGCTGCACGGCTCAATTGGGCAGGGATCGAGCCCGCCATTTTCGGCACGCTGTTTGAACGCATTCTTGATCCTGAGAAGGAAGTCTTGGGAGTCGGTGCCAAGTACACGAGCGTTGAAGATATCGAACTAATAGTTAACCCAGTAATCATGGAGCCGCTGCGAAAGGAATGGGAAGCTGTTCAAAAGAATGCTGCTGACTTATTCGCGAAAGCGAATTCGCAAACCAAGGCAGTGAAAGCGAGACCGTTCTATAAAAGTGCCGAAAATTTACTCCGGGAGTTTCTTGATGGGCTCAGCAGAATTCGGATATTTGATCCGGCCTGTGGCAGCGGGAACTTTCTCTATGTTGCCCTGAAGCATCTCCTCAATCTCGAAAAAGAGGTCAACATCTTCGCATGGAACAACGGCCTGACCGGGTTCCTAACGCAATGTCATCCCTCCCAACTCTTCGGGATTGAAAGCAACACGTATGCACACAAAGTTGCGTCTGTAGCCGTTTGGATAGGTTATCTCCAGTGGCATCAGCAAAGCGGAATGCCCATCCGGGATAATCCCTTGATGCAGCCGCTGGAAAATATCCAGCACATGGACGCGGTGATACATCGCGGTCAAGGGGGGGCGGCCATGGAACCAGACTGGCCTGTTGTGGATTTCATCATTGGAAACCCACCTTTCCTTGGCAGCAAGAGAATGCGTACGGAGTTGGGTGATTCGTACGTGGACGATCTGTTCCTGCTATATGGAGACCGTGTTCCTCACGAAGCTGACTTAGTCTGTTACTGGTTCGAGAAAGCCCGCGATAACATCGCGAAGAAAAGAACTGAACGGGCAGGTCTATTAGCTACGCAAGCGATTCGTGGCGGGGCAAGCCGAACCGTGCTCGAAAGGATCAAAGAGTCGGGCGATATTTTCTGGGCTCAGTCTGATCGCGACTGGATTCTGGAAGGAGCAAATGTCCATGTCTCAATGGTGGGCTTCGACGACGGCACCGAGAAGTCTCGCCGTTTGGACGATGACGAGGTCTTAAAAATCAATGCAAACCTGACCGCAATTCTCGATGTAACTGCCGCAAAAAGGCTGAAGGAGAACAGCCGAATCTCCTTTCAAGGGCCAGTGAAGGTGGGTGCATTCGACATTGACGACGCGACTGCTGCGGAGATGCTTTCTGAGCCGAACCCAAACAGCCGTCCAAACTCAGATGTAATCAAGCCGTTGTTAAATGCCTCTGAAATAACGGGGCGCTCCAGTAACAGATGGATTATCGATTTCGATGATCTTTCCGTGCGCGATGCTGCGCAATATGAACTCCCTTTTGAATATTTGAAGAAAAATGTGAAGCCGTTCCGCGACAAAAACAGAGACAGGCAAAGGCGAACCTTTTGGTGGCGACTTGGGCGTTCAGGGTCGGAGTTTGCGGCTGCCAAGAGAGGGAAGGCCCGCGTTGTCCTGACTCCCCGAGTTTCAAAGCACAGAGTCTTTGTCTGGATGACCTCCGAAGTAGTGCCCGACAGTGCGGTTGTAGCGTTTGCACGAGATGATGACTATTTCTTCGGCGTGCTTCACTCGCGAGTGCATGAGCTCTGGTCTCGTGCTATGGGCACACAATTGCGTGAAGTCGAGAGTGGATTTCGCTACACGCCCGTGACAACATTTGAGACCTTCCCCTTGCCCTACTTGCCCAACGCGGAACCGCAGGGCGACCCGAAGGTGGAGAAGATCGCGGCTGCCGCACGGCAGCTTGTGAAGAAGCGCGACATGTGGCTTAACCCGCCCGGCGCATCAGCGCAGGAATTGAAGAAGCGAACTCTCACGGATTTGTATAACCAAAGCCCCACATGGCTGAAGGATGCTCACTGCGAACTGGATGAGGAGGTGCTCGCGGCATATGGTTGGCCTACGACCTTATCTGACCAAGAGATATTGACGCATCTATTGAAACTGAATGCGGAGCGATTCGCTGCCGAAAAAGCGCAAAAGAGTTTGAAGTTTGAGGCCGAGCAAGTCCCGAAGAAAGATGCCGCATCGGTGACTACAGCACCGAAGCAGAAAGTGAAATGATTATTTATGATTCGCGGATCATGTGTTCCCTAAACAGTTTGTGTAGTTCCCTGAACTGCTGCTTGAGCGGCAACTCGTCGTGGCGAGCAATGCCGCCGTGCCCCTTGGCGAACTTGCGGAACGCCCGGTCGCTCAACTCAGCCCACCGGCCCCCGTCTATTAGCCCGGCGCAAATCCGGCACGCGGCCCAGCCGCCTACCGATTCGTGGTGGAAGACCCAAGTTTTAGTCCACGGCACAAGGAAGTTGCAGCAAGAGAACACTTTAAAAACGGGTTGAGCATTGCAGAAATCGCAACGCTCTCCACCCGCAGGAACCACGTGGAAAACTGTGCCGGACATTTAGGTACCGTCTCCGGTGCTCAAGTCGTGGAGTTTGGGTCGGGCCTCTACTGCAGCGCCTTCGGTAAACCATAGCGGACTCGGGAGAGAAGTAAACAAGTTTAGTGTCACTCTCTCCTAGTACTTAGCGGTATGTGCCAGATCACCAAGTGAAACAAGTAGTAAGTGTGATGTTTTGGATTTATTTCGCGGTAAGCAGCTGTAGGTGTGGTCCAGTGGAATGAACAGGCAATCCCGACTTTGCCTCAATCTTGCCCGCAACAAAGTCGAGCAACTCTCCGACAATGGTCTCGACCTGCTGCCTCGCGTCATTCCACCGCGTGAGGAAAGCCGTCTCGGTTTCAACAGCGCCGGTTCTTAGTCGCGCTCGCAGCCAATCCCTTGCCTCAATTACCTCAGCTGGCGTGTGCAGGTAATGGCAATAGATGGGCGGCTCGCCTGAGTACCTGAACCACAGAACACCCGCGCCTTTCTTAACGACGTGAGTGAAGCCGCAGTAATAGCCCTCATCATCGACCTGAGGAACATGGTGCTCGTAATGACCGCAGCGCCCGCAGTTCGTCGTGTATTGTGAGGCACCCTCGTACTGAAACCTGGTTGAATCGTCGCCACACTGGGTGCAGCGATATGGCTGGAAGATGTGCGTAAAACAAGCTCCTATTCAAAATTGACGCTCTATTTATGACTGCGGAAGTTCAATAACCCGCTGCTTTCACCCTCAAGTTGCAAACCGCAGTGAGATCGAAGCTCAATCGAATCAAGCCGTTGTTTTTTTTATGTCGTTTCACGATAGTTTTTACTTTACTTCTCGGAGAGAGGCGGTATGGTAAAGCCCATTCGCCAACACGGCGTAATGGAGGAATTGGTGACTATAACTGAAATCATCGCTCAAACCCGCGTCGAACGTGCCAAGGCCGCTGCTCAGCTTCGCACGCTCGATGCAGCATTGGCAGCACTGACAAAACTCACAGGGGGATCCGTTCTCGCTTCTAAACCGGCCAGAGGACGGGTGTGGACTTCCGAACAGCGCGCACAACTCAGCGCGATTATGAAAAAGCGCTTTGCCCAAGGAAAGAAAAAGGGCAAAGCGTGACCGCCGCTCTTTGAGCAGCGTGCGATATTTTGGCTCGCCTCAGGAGAAAATCACGATGCCGCAACGGATTCTGGAATACAAGGAAGTGGCAGGAAAAGTCGTCGAGAAGGTGACGCTCACGAACGAAGAGGACTGGCACATGCTTACCGTTCGCTTCACTGACAAAACTCAGCTCGGCTTCCAGATCAAAATGCGCCTCGAGGCAAGTCCTGAGCTGACAGACTGGAAAACGGGCGACGGCAAATCGCTCAAGCAATATCCGCTAGTCAGGGAACGGCGATTCGAGGATATGTGAAATGGCAAAGTCGAAAAAGCACCAGATCACATTTAACAGCCTGCACATATCGGTTCTTGGGCCACGGGAACTCAGAAAGAACCGGATAGCAAATGGTTGCGTGACAGACTTCTTGCGTACGGTCGAGCATGACACGCGGCACCTTCTAAAAGAGTGCTCCAAGATTTCCCCTGAACTGAAGAGATTTCGGCTGCAATTCCGGTAGCCACAGCGGAGGTTGTGGTGATTGTTAAGGGGCTAGGCGTGTCAAACGAAGCGAACACAATCCTATGAAGAAGGGCGATAAGGTATGGATAACCTGGGAAAACTTGGACGGTCCCCCAGGAATTGGGCGCGGGATGGCGCTATGTGAAGTAGTGCTGGTGAGAAAGCAGAAGGAATGGACGCCGTTTAACCAGAAGCCTTATGTCCAAGTCCGTATTCGGGACCCGAGAGGAAAGCTGTGGTGGACTCCGGCGAGCAGTCTGAAGCCGTACAAACCTTCTCCAAAGGGCAAGAGCGGTCGCCCGCGCCCACGGCGGAAAATCTGAAGTGTTCCGAGCTTCGGACAGTGTTGTGATGCCGGCCTGGTCTTGGTGAGATTAAGCGAGACGCTCTTATGTCAAAGAAAGTGTTTCAAACTTATCCGCTGGAGGATGCATGTCAATCCGTTACTCCTTAGTTCTGCGTGCTAAGGATAGCCAAGAAGGTGATACCCAAATCGTTGAGCTTCACCTGGACTCAGAGCCACCCTGCGTGGATTCGATGGTGCACGATTGGCAGCAGGTCAACTCAGAAGATGACAAAGATTTTCGGTACACCGACAGTTTATGTTGCGTGTGTGGGATGCATATGCATATGGCGATTATCTCGGCAAGAGATGAACATATTTTTACTTACTGGATGCACAGGTACTAGAACAGCTTTGATTTTAGTCTCCCGCTCCCCAACGGACATGCCTAGCTGATTTCGGAATTACGATCGTAGCTTGTACTCAGCAGAGGTGGTCTTACATGCTCACCCAAACGGCGGCTGTCCGCACTCAGGGCAGCCGCTCCCGCCTTCGCGTAAATGGTGGAGGCGATCTGGAGTCACCAAGTGTTGCGAGACCTTAACGGAATGATAGGCAAGATGATCGTCGCGCGAATCCCGGCGCTCGATCAAGAGGACATGGTGACAGCACGACTACACAAAGTGGAGGCGAACGGCATTTGGGTCGAAAGCCAATCTTTCAACGAGGCAATACTTGAGCGGGTTGGCATGACGGCATCCCTTAGGGGTCTTGTACTCTTTGTCCCATTCAGCAGTATTGACTTCGTCGTTTCGTCAGTGAGTTCCCCTGCGCTGTCCGAAGCTGGTTTCGGACTTGTGGAATGAGGAGGACGCGTATGCCAGACTCGGAAGCAGACCGGCAGAAGAAGAAGCGTGCCCGCCGCCAACGCGCGGACACGTTCCTCATCTTTGATCCTGGCAAAAGGTGCCCAACACTGTGCTCAAGGCAATCCTTGAGGATTGGCTGGTCCCGTGCACGGTTGACCAGTTCGTTCGCAAACGTCACCTCAGCCTAAAAAGGCGGAGTGATTTGGAGTAAGTAAAAGGTCGTATTCCAGAGGTACCAGTACAGTAGTTCTTATCCATGAGCTTGGCACCGAACTTATGAGAGTTAGGCCGGAACTGATTACGAAAATGTTGAGGGGTGAGGGAAAGATGTCGAATGATGGAAACGAAACCCGTTTGACCCAAGTACGCTCCTAATGCAGGTAGCATTTGTTGGGCATTCATACCCTTTTCGTACCAATCGGCAATGCGATGAACGGTGAAGGTAGACCGGAGATCATGCATCCGCGGTTGGTACACAGCACCATCAAGACGGACAACGTTGGCTCGACGGCGGAGACTTTGAAAGTTCTCAATCAAAGTTGTTGTCATTACCGGCTTTCCTTTTCGAGTCAGGAAACAGGTCCCGCCACTAAATTTCTTGCGAACAGGTGAGCCCAAATAATTCTTCAACAACTTGCGGACATCTGCCCCGATGGGGATCGTTCTTCGTCGCCTGTGTTTGTTTCGTTGAACAGTTATCACACTGCTGCCGAAATCGACATCACATTCGCGCAACGATAGTGCTTCGCTGACGAAGATTCCCGTTCCATAAAGAAGTAAAAGAAGAGTTTTGAATGTCAGCGGATCTATCAACGGAATGCGTTTGTTGATAGCCCTCAGGGCTGAGTCGCTCACTAGACGTCTGATTTCCGCCCGAGAATAGATGTATGGCACAAATGTGCGGATGGGACGCACTATCAACGGCGGCATTGGTATCCCGTCCATCTGGTGCCGAAACTTCCAATAGTCAAAAAATCTTTTAATACGCGCCCATCCTTGATGCCACGTCTCGGCGGAGGTGCGTGGGCCCTGCAAAAACGCCGCCACATCGGAGGCCGTTATGTTTGACAGCTGTACATCTCCAACCTGTCGAGCAAATGCAGATAGATACTTTTCGATTCCAGAAAACTCCCAGCCCATGGAGCGTTTGTGAGCGACGTATACCCGGACAGCGGTTTTGATCTTCAAAGGAGCCCCTCGAGTCTGAAATCCGCAACCTGTCGAAGAAGCTCAACGTCAAACTTCGCGTAAAAGAGCGGCGATTCAGGATGGCGTTGTCCTAAGAAATCTCCAATCTCGTGTATGGGCGTGCCATCACGGAGCAGCTGCATGACTCGAGCATGACGTATGGAATGTGGGCCCAAACGCCCAGACGTTATGCCCAATTGTTTTAGACGATCGGCGGTCAGGTTATAGAATGATCTCCGGCCTATTGGACGGAAACGTGGACGCAATGTCACGAAAAGGTTTCGGCAGCTGCATCGAGGTCTGATACGTATGTACCTCAGCACTGCACGACGCACGTCGGGGAGCAGCGGAAGTCGTTGTTGGCGACCCCTCTTCGATCTCCTCAAAGTTAATGTTATTTTCTTCCAATCGAAATCACTCAATAGGAGCTGGGCAATTTCACTGGAACGAAGAGCATAACGAGAAATCAAAGTCAGAGCTGCCTTGGCCCGGATGGCAGCATGGTCGCTGCCGTTTGTTGTCGCCAGAAGCCTTTCAACCTCTGACCAATCTCGAGCTTGCGACGGTACCGCGAACTTCGAGTGGTAGGGCGCCTTAATGCCATCTGCGATATCCGAGCACCAACCTTTCATATGAGCGAATCGGATAAATACTCTGATAGCCTGTGTGTGCGACGAAAGTGTAGCCGTTGCCCATCCATGCTTTTGTTTAGCAGCAACGAACTTATCCACATCCGCGACGGTCAAGTGCCTCAAATTCTTCTTGCGAGTGGAGAACCATCTGAGGAAAGGTGCGACCTTCACGCGATGTGATTCAACACTCCGGGGTGTATGGTTCTTTGAACGGTTAAAGCTATCGAACTCATCCAAATACCCTTCAAATGGAAGAATTAAAGATCCCGGGAGTTTGAGTTTTCCGTGAAATCGTAAGAACTGTTTGAAAATACCCCTGAAACTATAGGCGGAGCTGTGTCCGGCAAAAGTAGATGTGGTTGAAAGCTTTTGTCCCCAAATCTTCTCGATCACCTCGCCGATATCCGGAAGGCTCATTTCGCGAAGCTCATATAGCGGAGTTTTCACGACTCCGAGCCACAGCATTTCAGCGGCTCTTTGTACGGACGTCCTGTTTGATCCTTGGCGAAGCATATGCAATATGAATGTTTCCCTTTCGTAAAAAAGGGGTGTCGCTTTATGGCGTTGCAAAGCTTGAGGGTGCCAGTAAATGAGATCGAAAGCGCCTTGAACTTGTCCCGACCTGAAGAGCTCTATTCTTTCCGCGCCGAGAGGACGGAAAGTGAAACCTCTTTTACCCGCCATGGCTGGCCAGCCTACCATGTCATATTAGAGTTCGCTAGGCCCAGTGCTGTCCAATCTAAGAAGGATGCGCTTCTAGAACCCAGGAGCGCCGCCGTGGGGGCCACGTTTCCCTTTTGCACACAAGTCGCGTCGAGCACGAGGCCAGTTACCGTTATCGAGCTAAAGGCTCGGTCGTGGGCAGAATCAGCACTTCGGGATTACAAACGGCCCAATCGGGGACACGTGCAGATCTGTGAGAATCTACCTGCAGTCCACTCAGCGACAAGGGAAAAGCGTAATGCTTAGCGGAGCGGGTACCAGCTCCGCTAGGCATTATGCCGGAATCATCAACGAAGAGATTGACATCTCCTGAGACCATGAGCACAGGGTCGTCAGCCGCCCCAGTCGGCGTCAATATGAGTTTGCTTATAAGCTGACTGAGACGCTGCTTGGCTAATACCCGATCGCCGGTCAGGACTGAGATCAGGTCACGAGCTTTCTCATGCACAAAAGTAGAGAAATCATCGTAAGACAGTCTGCTCGGCTGGTTTGACCAGGCTAACTGGTTCTTAGTGCTTTTGATCTTTGACTGCACGGCTGTCAATTCATCAAGCAATGCGTCAGAGTCACCCAGCTTCGTTATCGCCCGCGCGACGTTCGCTTCTTCTCGCTTCAGTTCCGTCAGCTCCTTTTCAAGTTCTCCAATGGAATCAGCTGTGGCAGCCGCTTCGTTCAGGGTCTTTTCAATTTTGTCTCGAAGCTTCAGTACCTGGGCCTCGATCTTTTCGGGTAGCAGCTTCTCGCTCATCGCGTGGAGGAGCTGGTTCTCTAGCATGTCGTGCCGAATCTTAAGATTATTTGGGCACGAGCTACCGTAGTAGCGCCCGTAGCAGCCATACCAGGCAATTCCGCGGTCACTCTGGATTATGCAGATACGTCCTGAGCAACTGCCACAAGTTAGAAGCGTACTAAAGAGATAAGTCCTGCTCTGCGCGGTCCGATTCATGCCGCCGAGCCGCCCTCTCCCAAGCCGCCTCATCTGTCGATCAAGCTCCTGAACCTCTTGCCAAAGCTTATCGGAGATGATCTGCAATTTGGGGGTTGGCACAGTCACCCATTCGTTTTGAGGCCTCTTCCTCGCCTCGTGCTTTCCGTTTTCTGGATCAGTGACGGTCCTAGTTTTGTTCCATATCAGAGTTCCGCGATATAGCGGGTTCCTGAGAATTTCCCGCACGCTCGTGAAAACCCAAATTCCTCCGTTCGGAGCTGGAATCTTTTCAGCATTCAATTTCCGCGCAATAGATGTGAACAGTGCGCCACTCGCTCTTTCGGTGTAAATGCGTTCCACGACGGCAGATTCCTTCGGATCTATTTCGAGTTCGACGTGATCAATTGCTGGTCTGCCATACCTGTCCTTGCGTGTCGGGTGCTCAATATGGATACGGCAATAGCCATAACGCTTCCCGCCGGTGTGATAGCCCTTCAGCGCCTTTCCCTTCAATCCGCGATGAGTTCTGGCGCGTAACCCCTCCAGGTAATCCTCATCCTGCGCACCATTAGCAATCAACACTTTTCTGTATGTGCTTTTGTTCCTCGAATCGAGTTGTTGCGTGACAAAGTAGAGAAACGCATCATTGTGATTAAAGATGTCGCTGACCTTAAGAACATCGCTCAGATTCCTACCCAGCCGCGATGTATCGTCAATCAATACGCAATCAAAGGGGCGGGGCTTGCGTTTTGCATCCTGAAGCAGCGACAGGATGCCAGGGCGCGTCATGAGCGCCTCGCCCGAAATGCCTGCATCCCTGCGAACGTACTCGGGCAGAATCTTCCATCCCCGCGCCTCAGCAAGCTCAGTGCAGTTACGCAACTGATCTTCTATAGAAGTCGGGCTACATATGTCGTCTGAATAGCGCAGATAGGCCGCGCACCTAATAATGTCTGGTTCGGCGTCGTGATTGTCAAAGTAAATTGTCATGAACGTCTAATACTGAGCTCGGACAAAAAGGAGATTTTGGCGCAACGCCCCGTTGCCGCAGATATTCCTCAAGCAAGCGAGGAATTAGCCAGGTGATAACAACTTGGTCCACCGCACATGCGGTGGCCTGCGGATCGGTCACAGGCGGAAAAAATAATCGGCTCTGTGGATGCTTGTTCGGTTCGCGAGAAGGCTGTTTCGGATCACGATCCACATCTGAACTGCATTTATTCGGCATTTTGATTCCCCTCAATGCGTCTAACTCGCGCGCGGTCGCGATTTATTCGCTCAGACCGAACTGTCTCGGACAGAGCAGGAGAGTCTGTAGAGGAAACGATGAAGTCAATATTGCTGAACGGTACGAAAAACACTAGGCCGCCCCTGGCTGATGCGGCCATACCAACTCGTTTTAACATGGCCTCGTTGAACTCTTGGCTTTCAATCCAAGATGCCGTTTGCCTTGACCTTGTGTAGCTGCATCGTGACCATAGCAGTTGCTTTGACATGAGCGGCATGCGCGGCGTCGAGTTCGCGAAGTTGAGTGACAGCCTTGGCCCGCTCGATCCGAGTTCGGGGCGATTAGCTGAGTCAGAGTCATCACTTTTCTCTGCTTCGCCGTAACTTGGCGAGTGCGTCTTACCATACCTACTCTCTCCCGGAAGTAAAGCGAAAAAAGTTGGGGCGGATGGATATGGTTGAAGATGATGAAAATTTAGTATTCTCGATTTATAAGTGCGATTACGGCAAGGCAATAACTCGGAGGTTTACACCTTAAGACACTGATGAAATCGGTCGTGGAAAAGTTGACAATTCCGTGAAGCCTCGGGCTACCACCAATTCGCAGTAATGTCCTGAACTCTCCGTAACTCCTCTTCTGGTGGAAGGCATTTGGTAATTCGCTCGCGGTAGTAGAACACACACGCCAGCCGTTCGAACCCGCGGAGCATCTCGCGACCCTGATAGCGGAATTGGGCGTTGCAATGAAGCTCATGAACATCGCACAGGAGCACGTCCCCATTTCGCGCCATGACACCAACGCCGAACTTCGGATAAATCAACTCCCCGCCTTCAAACTGTTTTGGTGTAAGGGCCGTAACATTGACTACACCGAACCCGTCCGAGAAGTCACCCTTGTCCGTGTGAGGAGTGGTGCGGACGTTGAGATTGATGGTGATTGTAGAAAACACCGTCTCGGGAATAACGTAATCTGGTGTTCCCAAAGCGAGTAATTCCTGGTTGGCGTAGTGGTCTGGCATATGCTCGCAGAAGACCTCATTGATGCGCTGGATGTAAGGAGTGGCAGCTTCAAAGTGGTGCCAGTTTTCCCTTGTCCACGCGGTCGTGCGGCAATACGGGTTCATGCCGCCTTGACGATCAAAATAGCCAACAATCTTCTCTGTGCCACTTTGATCCTGATGCAGCGGATCACCTTTCCCGATAGTCCGCCCGCGCCGAGAGGCACTTACCGTCACGCCACCTTTGCTGAGGTGCTGCCACGCTAAATCCAATAGCTCCGGCTCCACTGGATTCTTAATCAGTTTGAAGAGAACGCTGCCGTCGGGCTTATATCCGACGGCAGCTTCATCTACGAGCAATCCTGGCATCGTCCATTGATCGGACGACAGCAGATAATTGCTGGGATCATAGTTTGAGGAAATCCACGGCTGGGTTGTCGCCAGCCGTGTGAGTTCCGAGTCTGAGAGTTTTGCTTCGAGCGAAAGCGACTTCATGCTGTTGCCTCCGCCACGTTTGGTGCAACACCCGCTTCCAGCATCGCGCCAAGATTAAAGAGGGCTTGCTGCTTTGCACCGGCTAATAAGGCAACATCGGCCAGTTCAGCGAACTTAGCCGCGCACTCCGCCTGGCCATTCTCTCCATCAAAGATGTCAAGCTTGTCGCCCTTCTCGTTATAGATGGCATACGTATCGGGTAGGTTGGGAACCTTGCCAAAACGCACCGGCTTGTCGTCATTCACTTGTTCCGCCTGGTCCTTCGGTTTGGTTTCAGGTTCCGTCACCTGCGATGCCATTTCGGCGTTGTTTGCTGCGACCACTTCCTCGATCGTCGCGGTGGCGGGTAGCTCCACTGCCTTCGGGTCTTTCCCGTCCAGCGCCGCAGCTTTTTCCGTCACCAGCTTGAAAATCACTTCGGAGGGATTTGTGCCCACCTTGTGATTGATCAGCTTCTTGAGCGCCGCCCGTAGGTCTATCTTCTGGTTTTTGAAGAAGTAGAATTCGAGCTTAACGAGGTCATTGGACTTGTTACGGTTTTGTGGCGGGCCGGCAACTTCTTCGGCAGCCTCTTTCGCAGCGGCCTCAACGTCGTCGTCCTGGTCAACATTCGCTGGTGCGCCACCCTTGTCCTCCTGGTCAGCATTCGCTGTCCCCTGCGTGTCTTCGGGCTGGGTAGAATTTTGTGTTACACAAAATTCTCGCTCGTCCCAGTACTTTTTGTGGCGGTTGTTGGACTTGCCTTCTACTACATTCGCCCAGTAATAGCATTTCCAATAGGTGTAGCCGAGTTCCTTTATGCGTGCTTGAAGACCCGGTTTCTTGTAGCGATAGAGTTCGCGCATTTTTATGGTCGCACGGCCTACCGCCAACCCTGCTTCATGCGCGTCACCTTCTTTTCCTTCAAGGGCACGGCATGCGCCAGTGAACTCGTTTTCTACCGCCAGGTGCTCTTCCTCTTGTGCTCGCGCAGCAGCGCGGGTCTCATTATTGATACGTTCTACTTCCTCGTCGGTCATTGCTTGTTCCTTCATCCCACCCCATTCCGGGGCCAGGGATCAGGGGTGCTTGCCCCTAACCCCTAATACCAGCGACCCCATCCATCGGTAACTTTAACAATCCATTGATTATTGGTGCTTTTCCAAATAATCTGGAATGTGGGACGTCCGTCTAATTACGCGGGGAGGCCCGTCTTTGACGGGCAGGAACAGGAGCGTCGCCGTCATTTAGGCCGATTGCTGCGCGAGGCACGCGAGGAAAGCGGGTTAACCCAGTCGCAGGTAGCGAAAGTTCTCCGGTACAAACAGCAAGGCTTCATTTCGCAGATAGAAACTGGCTGGAAAACACTCGAACCGATCGAGCTAGAGAATTTTGCTCATCTATATGGTAAGGCATTGAACGACTTCGCCACGTGGCGGGAGGATCAGCCGACAACGGAAGAATTGCTTGGGCGTGCGAAGCGAAAATCCTGATTACTGAACAGCCGCCGTTAGCTCTCTCGCCGTCGGGTCTGTGGCGTACACGCTGTTGATCTTCTGTTGCGCCTCTTCGCCCTGCACCGGGGAGATATATTTTTCGGTCTGGGTGATGCTGCTATGGCCCAGCCAGGCAGACACAGTCCGTAGGTCAACGCGGCTGCGTAGCCAGTTGGTCGCCGCTGTATCTCGGAATCGATGGAGCGGACGGCGCGGTACCTCTAACCTGGCCCGATTGAAGGCTTCCACCGCCGTTCGAAAGAAGTGGGTATCTTCTCGGTCCGTTTTAGTACCGAAGACCAGCCGGGTAGTTGGGTTCTTCGTGCGCCACGCTGCCAATTTGAGCGCGAGATTTTTCTCTAGAGGAATCTCTCTCCCTTTCCCCGTCTTTACCCGGAATTTGAGATGCGGCTTGCGGGCCTGGATAATCACTTTGGTTGGCGACAAATCCGAAAATTCCAAGGTGGTCGCTTCTCTTTCTCTGACCCCTGTTTTTAATAGCAGCTCAAAAAACAGCCGGCATCTTTCGTTGGTTTGGGCGGCGAAAAAAGCGCGCAACGTGGCGTCGTCGTAGGCTTCGACCGGGGGATCATCCGGCTCGGGTCTCTCTTGGTATGGCAACAGAGTTTTGTGATCGATGCCAGCGAATTTTAAGAAGCACGAGATTGATGTGTAGTAGTTGACCACAGAGCGGCGGCTCAGCCCGCGCTCTTCGAGCGCAGCCAGGTAGCTCCGCAAGTCCTGGCCCGTGATCTGGTCGGCATACGTCCGTCCGCAAATCTTGATGAATTCGGCAGTCTGCTGCTCGTATGCGACGATGGTTTCCGCGTCCAACGGTGTGCGGTCTTTCTTCTTTGTGGTGCGCTTAAATTGCAGGAATGCGTCCCGCTGCTCGGCCAGGATCGGTTTCTCTTGCTTGGCTTCGGCTTTTTTCGCCGGGTACGCGGCCCAAAACGTAGCTCCGACTCCGGTAGCGCCTGGGTCGGTGTTGTTTAACACCCACTCGCGCTGCTCTCTTGCCGCGAGAGCTTTGTACGAGTCCTTACCTACATTAGCCCACACCTGTTTTCCACGCACGGCGTAACGGAGATGGTAGGAGCCTTCGGCGTGGTGCTCGGGCTTGCCATTAACAAAAGCCCAGCCTTCCTTGAGCTGTTTTTTGTTGAGCCAAACGGGCCGGCAGTAGGGCTGCTTGCCGTCAGTCGTCCTGATGCGAATATAAAGCGAAACCTCGGACATAGGAGTCTTTTCCTCTGTCCGCCTAATACTCAGAAATTCAGGATTGCTCTTTTATTTAGTAGCTTGCGACGGTAGTAGCTTCTTGCTATTCCGTTGACTCTAAACGGTTGGTGCCGAAGAAGGGACTCGAACCCCCACACCCTTGCGGGTACATGGACCTGAACCATGCGCGTCTGCCAATTCCGCCACTTCGGCAAGTGATTACTCAGCGGTGCGGCCTGGCCGCCTTGAAGGAAGAGACTACGGCATCTATTCTTACAAGGCATGGACTGAGTGTCAAACCTCGCTCTACGAAGGGCGCGGTAAGCACACCAGCAGATTTCAATTTCGATCGCGAGGGGTCGCGCAAGATGCCCGAAAAGCCTTCCATCAGGAAAATCGAAGCTCAAAAGTCTAAAGTAGAGGCCCAGAAAGTTGTCACCCGACTACGCGCTCTGGCCCATGACTTGAGCAATTCGCTGGAAGCGATCATGCAGGCGTCCTACCTGCTTGGACAGGCAAAACTGGAGGGCGATAGCAAGCGCTGGGCGCAATTGCTTGAAGCGTCTTCGGAGGAGGCAGCACGCATAAACCGAGAAATTAGAAAACTGCTACGTTCGATGAGCGACGAGTAAGGCACCCGCGGTCCGACAGCGATGCAATGCGACGCTCCTCCTAGAGCTGATCTAGAATGTGTATCGATATGACTAATTTCTGCAAGGAGAAAGTAACCTATGGAACGTAAGGCGAGCGCGGTTTGGAAGGGCGGTCTTAAAGACGGGAAGGGAGAATTCTCAGCCCCAAGCGGAGTTTTTTCTCATGTTCCGTATTCATTCAAGACCCGTTTTGAGGACGCTCCGGGCACGAATCCTGAAGAGCTGATCGCCGCCGCCCACGCGTCATGTTTTTCCATGGCGCTTTCGGCGCAGCTTGGGGCTGCAAATCTTACGCCTGAGAGCATTAATACAACTGCGAACTTAAAGATGGAAAAACTGGACGCGGGGTGGGCAATTACCGCAGTCCATCTGGATGTGAGCGCGCGGGTCCCCAAAGCCGACGATGCCGCATTTCAGAAAGCAGCCGCAGATGCGAAGGCCGGATGTCCGGTTTCGAAGGTGCTCAACGCGAAGATCACGATAAGCGCGAAACTGGAGCGCTAGTCAGTAAAAATCCGAGCAGCTGAGGTAATAGCCGCATCGCGGGCACTTCAGCTTGCAGCGATGGTCCACTAGCCGCTCTGAACAGTTAGGGCAGACCTGGGATGGATCGAGCGCCACGCGGGGCGGAGTGGGCTCGGGCTGAGGTGGTCGGCGGTTATTATCCTGTTCCAACAATGCGCACCTTAGCACGGGCGACCACGCCTCGCAACTATTCGTGACGCGCCAGACAGTAACGCTTGAGAATCGGCCATCTCAATGCTTGGGGAGTTTTTGAGTCCTATTCCTCTTAGAATCATCAACACAGGTTAATTCTGCCTTATGTGGATTGTCGCATTAGCACTTCGTCGGCCCTATACGTTTGTTGTAATGGCGCTGCTGATTCTTATCCTCAGTCCAATCGTCATCGACCGCACTCCGACTGATGTTTTTCCGAACATAAATATCCCGGTAATCAGCGTGGTATGGAACTACACCGGGCTTTCGCCTCAAGACATGGCCAATCGCATCACCACGGTCACGGAACGCGGGTTAACCACGCTGGTGAACGATATTGAGCATATCGAGTCACAGTCGCTGAACGGAATTGCCATCGTCAAAATTTTCTTTCAGCCTACGGCCAATATTCAGACCGCCCTTGCCCAGGTCACAGCGATTTCCCAGACCGCGATCCGGCAATTGCCACCGGGGACTACGCCGCCACTGGTCATTCAATACTCGGCGTCAACGGTGCCAATTCTTCAGATTGGCGTCAGCAGCCGCAGCTATTCTGAGCAGCAACTCAATGACCTGACATTGAATTTTTTGCGCACGCAGCTTATCACCGTGCCGGGTGCGGCGATTCCGTATCCCTATGGCGGCAAGTCGCGCGTGGTTTCAGTGGATATTGACACCCCGGCAATGCAGGCCAAGCATCTGACCCCGGTTGACGTAGTGAATGCGATCACGTCACAGAATCTGATTCTGCCTTCTGGAACCGCGAAGATGGGGCCGCTGGAATATCAGGTGGAACTTAATGCCAGCCCGCTCACAGTCGCAGAGCTGAACGACATTCCGATTAGAACCGTGAATGGCGCCACCATTTATGTCCGCGACGTTGCGCATGTGCGCGACGGGTTTACTCCGCAGACCAACATTGTTCGTCAGGATGGCACGCGCGGGACCCTGCTAAGCGTTCTTAAGAATGGAAACGCGTCAACCACCAATGTGGTGAAGGCGGTGCAGCAGATGCTCCCGCACGTTGAGCAGACTCTGCCTGCCGGGTTGAACGTCAAGCAGTTGTTCGATCAGTCCCTTTTTGTGCGGGCAGCGATCCAGGGAGTGTTGCGAGAAGCTCTGATTGCCGCTTGCCTAACCGCTCTCATGATTTTGTTGTTCCTGGGAAATTGGCGCAGCACGCTGATTATCGCAACTTCGATTCCGCTCTCCATTCTGAGTTCGGTCCTCGTGCTCAGCGCACTGGGCGAGACGTTCAACATTATGACGCTTGGAGGACTGGCGCTGGCGGTGGGAATTCTCGTGGACGATGCCACAGTCGAGATCGAGAACATCCAACGCAACCTGCACATGGGGAAAGAACTGAAGCAGGCAATTCTCGATGGCGCCCAGCAGATCGCGGTGCCGGCATTCGTATCGACCTTGTCAATTTGTATCGTGTTCGTGCCGATGTTCTTTCTGACCGGCGTGGCGCGCTACCTATTTGTCCCTCTGGCTGAGGCCGTGGTTTTTGCCATGCTGGCTTCATACCTGCTCTCGCGGACGCTGGTGCCGACGATGGCCATGTATCTGATGACTCATCATGAGCACGACGCTGATAAGCCGAAGAGCAGCAGGATCGGGCACTTTCAGGAGCGCTTTGAGCACCGGTTCGAAAGAATGCGCGACTCCTATCGCAACCTGATGGAATCGGTAATGCACCATCGCGCCGCATTCGTGCTGATATTCCTGGGGTTCTGCCTCGCTTCCGGTGTGCTTGTCGTTTTCCTGGGTCGCGATTTTTTCCCCAACGTCGACGCAGGACAATTCCGGCTACATGTTAGAGGCCGGGCCGGACTCAGAATCGAAGAGACAGCACGTTTAGTTGACGAAGTAGAACAGGAGATCCGCCACCAGTTGCCGCAGAAACAGGTCGCGACAATTCTGGACAACATAGGACTGCCCTATAGCGGAATAAATCTGACGTACAGCAATGGTGGAACTATCGGGACCTCGGATGCCGAGGTGCTGGTGTCGTTGAGCAAAGATCACCGTCCGACTGAGAAGTACATCCATCAACTGCGGGAATCGTTGCCGCGCAAATTTCCCGGGGTTGAATTTTTCTTTCAGCCGTCAGACATTGTGAGCCAGATTCTCAACTTCGGTTTGCCCGCTCCTGTAGATCTCCAACTGGTGGGCAACGATTACCAGCAGAACTATTTGATTGCCCAGCAGATTGCGAACCGAATGCGCCACATCCCCGGCGCGGTTGATGTTCATGTTCAGCAAATGATGGATTTGCCTACATTACATCTCGAGGTGGACCGGGTCCGCGCGCAACAAGTGGGCATTTCCGAGAGGGACGTTGCACAGAATCTCCTCGTCTCTTTGAGTTCAAGCTTCCAGACGACGCCTTCGTTTTGGCTGAATCCTAAGACAGGGGTCAGCTATAACGTGGCGGTGATGAGTCCGCAATACCGCGTAGATTCAATGCAAGCCTTGATGAACACGCCAGTCAGCAATGGGAATGCCTCTCCGCAGGTGCTCGCGAACCTGGCCTCGGTCACGCCAGAGATGACCCCCGCGGTGGTCAATCATTACAACGTCACGCCCGTGGTAGACGTGTATGGCAGCGTGGACGGGCGGGACTTAGGGGGAGTGGCGAGTGATATCGAGGAAGTGGTGGCTCCATTCCGCAAGCATTTGCCTCGAGGGACTGACCTCGAAATTCGAGGTCAAGTCGAGACCATGCGAACGTCCTTTGCCGGTTTGCTGTTCGGGTTGGTGATGTCGGTCGTGTTGGTCTATTTGCTGATCGTGGTGAATTTTCAATCCTGGCTTGACCCGTTCATCATCATCACCGCATTGCCGGGCGCTCTGGCGGGAATTCTCTGGATGCTGTTCGTGACGCACACCACTCTGAGTGTGCCCGCCCTGACTGGCGCCGTGATGTGCATTGGAGTCGCGACCGCAAACAGCATTTTGATGATTTCGTTCGCTCGCGAGAGAATGGATGAGGGCATGGACCCGATCAAGGCTGCGGTGGAAGCGGGTTACACGCGCATGCGGCCGGTCATTATGACTGCCCTCGCGATGATTATCGGTATGATACCGCTGGCCATGGGATTGGGCGAAGGTGGAGAACAGAATGCACCGCTGGGACGTGCCGTCATCGGAGGTCTGCTGTTTGCTACGGTGGCTACGCTATTTTTTGTGCCGGTGGTTTTCAGCCTATTTCACGGACGAAGGCTGAATCGCGCTGCGTCCGCTCAGGAAAAGAATTAATTGATGCGAGTGTTGGAACGGGGACCCGGGATGGATCAACAAGTGATGACAGTGGAAGAACGAGAGCAGAGACAAACGCAGCACCGGCAGACGAGAAAAAAAGGATATCTGCTGGCGGCGATTCTCGGATTCATTTTCATCGTTATTGCTGCTGTGGGTATAGGGATGAGGTTGTCAGAACGGCGAGCTCTGGCCAAGGAAACCGAAGATATCGCGATACCTTCGGTTGAGGTAGTACATCCGACGGTTGAGCCGCCGCAGTCAGAACTGGAGTTGCCATCCACACTGCAGGCCTATATCGAATCTCCGATTTACGCTCGCACCACTGGTTATCTCGGGCGCTGGTACAAAGACATCGGAAGCAAAGTCAAAAAGGGCGAGCTCCTGGCAGATATTGAAACTCCGGAAGTGGATCAAGAGCTTATGCAGGCGCGCGCGGCGCGTGATCAGGCTTTAGCCCAGCTCAAATTGGCCCAATCCTCAGCCAAGCGATGGGAAAACTTGCAGAAAATGGATGCAGTCTCGCAGCAGGAGACTGATGAGCGGTCCAGTTCGTCGACGCAGGGAGAGGCAAGTCTGAACGCCGCAGACGCGAACTTGCGCCGGCTGCAGCAACTAGAATCCTTTAAGCATATTTACGCGCCATTCTCCGGTGTGATCACCAAGCGGAACACCGACATTGGAGCACTGGTCAACGCCGGAAACACCGGGCTTAACCAGGAATTGTTCACGGTTGCGCAAATTGATCCGATCCGTATTTATGTGAATGTACCGGAATCGGATTCGCCGTCAATCCATAAAGGTGTTCAGGTTGGCATCGAAGTTCCTGAACTTCTTGGGCAGCATTTCACAGGCAGCGTGGTGCGCACTGCGGATGCCATCGATCCCGCGACCCGCACCTTGAACACAGAAATTGACGTGCCTAATCCCAAGGGACAACTGCTTCCGGGCTCCTACGCGCAGGTGCGTCTCGCGCTCAATCAGCAGATACAGCGCCTCACCGTGCCCGCAAACGCGCTTCTGTTCCGGGCAGAAGGCCCGCGAACAGCGGTAATTGGACCTGGCAGTAAAGTTCAGCTCAGGCCCGTCGCTATAGGCAGGGATTTTGGAAATACGGTGGAGATACTTAGTGGTCTTCAGCAATCGGAAGCGGTTGTCATAAGCCCGAGTGATTCGCTGGAAGACGGCCAGGTGGTTCGGGTCGCGCAAGGCGGCGGACAGCAGTGAAGTTCCGCGCTACCCTCCTGCTGCTGCTTTGTGTTCCTGCGTTGGCGAAAAGCCCCAAATACCAGAAGCCAAGCGTAACAACTACACAAAACTGGCAGACCCCGGCACCCTGGCATGAGGCACTACCACTCGATTCGCTTCCTAAGGGCTTGTGGTGGGCATTTTTCGGCGATGCCGAGCTTAACCAATATGAGCAGCGGGCGATGGCTAGCAACCAGACTTTGCAAGCGGCGATCTCCCGGCTGGTTGAGGCACGGGCTTCGGCACGGATCACTGCCGCGGGCCTATATCCCGAGTTGGATGCCGGTGCTCGCGCGATTCGCGAGCGGCTATCAGGCAATCGGCCAGTTAATGGAGTGCGGATCCAGCCCGTTCCCGTAACTCAAAATGAGTTTACGATTCCATTCACCCTCAATTACGAGGTCGATCTCTTCGGCAGGGTACGGCACAGCGTTGAAGCTGCAAACGCTCAACTGCAGGCGTCAGCGGCGGACCTCGAAAATGTACGTCTGCTGGTCAGCTCGGAGCTGGCCGCAGACTATTTTCAGTTACGCGAGCTGGATTCTGAGATTGCGGTGGTGCAAAAGGCGATCGCATACCAGCAGCAAGGTCTGACACTCGTCGAGAACCGGCACACGGGCGGCGCAGCCTCCGGATTAGACGTGGCGCAGCAGCAGGTCGTCCTCGACTCTTCGATAACACAACTCGCGCTACTGCAGCAGCAGCGCGCGCAGTTTCAGCATGCGCTGGCCATGCTTCAAGGCCGTGCTCCCGCGGAATTCATTGCCCCGGTGCGGGGACTGGAAATGCAACCGCCGCCGCTTCCTTTGATAGTGCCTTCTGAGTTGCTTCAGCGCCGACCGGACATCGCAACCGCTGAACGCGAAACCGCGGCTGCGAATGCGAGAATCGGAGTGGCGCGGGCAGCACTGTATCCCAGCATTTCGCTGGGAGGCAGCGGCGGGCTGGACAGTGCGGCGATTGGTTCATTGCTCAACGCGCCCAGCTTTTTCTGGTCGTTGGGTTTGTCTGCGCTAGAGCCGGTTATCGCCGGCGGGCGTAACCGCGCTCAGCTCGACTTCGCTAGAGCCGGATATCAGGAGTCAGTGGCCAATTATCGCGAAACTGCGCTCACTGCTTTCCAGCAGGTTGAAGATGCACTGTCAGGGCTGACCACGTTGGCGGCCGCTTACGAATCCCAACAGCGCGCGGTAGCGGACGCTGAACGTGCGCTGCAACTTGCCAATGCGCGCTACACCGGAGGGTTGGTTACTTACCTGGATGTGATCACGGCTGAAGAGCAGGCGCTCGCGAACGAACGTGAGGAGACGCAACTTCTGGGCCAGCGGATGACCACGTCGGTCTTATTAGTGAAGGCGCTCGGCGGAGGTTGGGATAGTTCAAGCTTGTCAGCCGTGGGAATCAAGCCCAGCCTAAAGCAGGCAGTTCAGCAGTAATCGCACGAGATGGGGACGTCTCTTGGCCGATCGTCTTCCCTCTAAAAACAGAAACGACGGGCGAGTACGCCCGTCGCTCCAAACGTTTTTTTAAAGCTCTTCGTGCTTCTACTGAAATCTCTCAGAATCCTGGCATGAACGAATAGCCGATGGAGATCGCGAATCGGGAAACGTTCGCGCCGTTGAACTCCACATTATTACGGATGACATAGTAATGAGCTTCCGGCCGGATGAACGCGTTGCCCCAAAAGTAATAGCGAATGTCGGCTCCGAAGTGTCCCGCAAAGTGATTGCTGCTCACGTAATTGGTGCAGCCGGTGATGCTGTTACAGTTGAATTGGGTGTAGAACCGCAAGTCCTCGCCGCCGATTCCGGCCATTACATCCCCGCCGAATTTCTTGCCGAACTTGCGTCCGTAGACAGCGTCGAAATCATAGAAGATCGGACGATAGGGAGCTTCTGCGAAAAAGGTGGAACTGCTTTCCGTATAGAGAGCCCGACTTGCCCTCCACGCGACCTCGCCGCCGAACCCAATGTGGTGCTTCAGGATGAAGAAGCCGCTAAAGCTGGGATACAGTCCTCCGCTCACGGACGGAAAGATATTGCCGTTACTGTCTGTTGACGCGCCGGGCGCTTTGACCGTGCCGAAGCCGAACGCTCCATGAAATTCTTGAGCCTGCGCGCCTAGCGCGAACCAGAGTGCTCCTGCGAAAACACTAAACGCCAATAGCTTTTTCAAGAGAATCTCCTAGACGAGAGTTGACCAATTGCCTGTTAGCCTCTTAACCCGGAACTTGCATTATAGTTCCGCCTCCAGGGGCGAAATAGACACAAACCGGGCACCGGGGAACGCGTATTTCAGGTTCGATGCGGCCAATGGCAAATTTGTTACGCGATTCGGTTTGCATCGCAGGTTACGCAATCAGCTGCAGAGCTTCGAGCGACAGGCCGACGAAGTCCGGGATGACCTTTTCCGCGCCAGTTTCGAGCAGCTGCGGGGCCAGCCCATTGCTCGATACCCCGATGCAGCGCAGTCCCGCTAATTTGGCGGACTGGATGCCTGCGGGCGCGTCGTCAAATGCCAGCGCGCGCGCGGGAGCCACGGTCAGGCGCTCGCACGCGAGCCTATAGACAGTCGGATGTGGCTTGCCGGCCGCCACATCGCTCGCGGTAATTATCGCCTCAAAGTGCTCAGCCAACCCCATGCGCTCGATAGTCGAGACAGTGCGGATTTCGCTCGCCGATGTAGCCACCGCGCTGACGACCCCGTTGCGATTGAGAGCCCGAAGAAAATCAATTACTCCGGGAACCGCCTGAATCTGATGCTCCGTGGCGCGGAAAATCTCGTCCTTCCGTTTGCCATATTCCTGCAGCTCACTGTCCTCGAGATTTCCCAAAAAATGGCGCAGAATTTCATTCCGTGTACGTCCTTCAAGGATGAACGAGAGCTCATCATCGCTTAGCTCTTTTCCCATCGAGCGCAGAAAGGCCTTCCATGCCGACAAATGAGCAGGGTGGCTGTCGATCAGAACGCCATCCATATCGAACACTACGGCACGAATGTTGGTGAGCGTCATTCGGAGTGACTTTCCGCAAGTCCCGGCCAGGTCCTTTGGGCTGCCTGGTAATTTTCAAGTGTGCCGATATCCATCAGGAACTCAGAAATCTGGAAAGCGCGCATGCGACCTACGAGACGAGGGAGAACGTCGAAGGCAATGTCAGACCCGGATTTTTCAGGAATGGCGTGCAGCAGCTCCGCCGTTCCAATCATAATCCCGGCGAACGCCAGGTGGCTTTTTGGCACATCGGGTTTCTCTACGAAATCGGTGATGACCTGGTCCTGATCTGTACAGACAATTCCGCATCGCCCGGGATCGGGCACCGAATAAACACCCAAAGTGGCTGCGGATTGCGACGAGTGAAACTCGAGCATTGCATTCAGATTTGTGCGAGTGAGAACGTCAGCATAGAAGACCCAAAACTTGTCATCGGAACCGAGCCAAGCGCGATTTTCGCGGAGCGTGCCCGCGCTGCCGAACAACTGCGGCTCTTCAATCACGGTGACCCGAATGCCGTCCCGCCATTTTCCGACGAAATCGACGACCGCGTCCGAGTGAGCATGCGTGTTTACCAGCACGTCGGAGATGCCGTATTCGCGGCACAAAGAAAGCCAAATTTCAAGCATGGGAACACCCTGGATGGGCAAAAGACATTTGGGAACCGAGTCGGTGTAGGGCCGTAAGCGGGTTCCGTGACCGGCGGCCAGCAAGAAAGCTTTCATTGAGAACGTTCCACGAGGTTATCGGGACGAGCCCACGGGAAGAAAAGTCCAGCGCGAGGCACTGTGCTCGTCATTGTCGATGAAGGGGTCATTCACCAAGGCGTGCGCACCTTGGAAATCAAAACTGAAACTCATCTCCTTCAACCCGTGTCGGTCCAGCGCTTCGCGCACCCGGTCGTGGTTCTGCGGTTCGCAATAAAGCAGCAAAAATCCGCCTCCACCCGCCCCGGTTATTTTTCCTCCTAGCGCGCCATTTTCCATTGCAGATTCATATGCAGCGTCAATCTGACGATTGGAAATCTTCGCAGACACCCGTTTTTTCGCCATCCATGATTCATGCAGCATGGAAGCAAAGTGTCTTAAATCACCGTCGATAAGCGCTTCCCGCATTTGGTATGCGAGGTTTTTAATCTCGTGCAGAGCCTCCAGCGGTTTTTGTGCCCGGTTCGCCATCGAATGCTCCTGCTCTTCGAGAATTCCCCAGGAGTGGTGTGCCGCGCCGGTAAAAAATAACAGCAGGCTGCTTTGAAAATCGGAAAGCACAGGTTGGGAGAGAGTCACTGGTTCTACCCGCGAATTGCCGTCAGGAAGGAATTCGATAAAGTTCAATCCGCCGAATGCCGCCGCGTATTCGTCTTGCTTTCCCACGTGGCGACCGAGAACATGGCGTGCTATGTAGAAGGCCCGTTCCGCCAAGTCCAGCTTGGAGAGCGGCCGCTGCAAATACGTGGAGAGGGTTTTCAGAACATTGACGCATACACTGGCGGAAGAACCCAACCCTGTGCCAGGAGGAATTTCGGACGCAAGAAATAGATCGGCGTAGATTTCACGATCAAAATCCTTCAGCACCGCGACCGGAATTTCCAGACTCGTGCCTTGAATATTCAACGATGTGAAGTCCCGCCATCCCTCACACACCCGAAGATCGGAAGATATGATTTGTACACATCGATCGAAGCGGCGCCCCAGTATCGTATAGAAATATTTATTGATTGAGACGCTGAGAACTGCGCCACCATACTGCTGGTAATAGGCGGGAAGATCGGTCCCCCCACCGCCGAAACTAATCCGCACTGGGCTGCGTACGATGAGCATTGGCCATCAATCCTTGCGGGGTGTTCTCCTGGGTTTTCCAATTCATTTCGTAAGGTCGGCGGTTAGTACGGTGAGAGAACAAACGCACGATGAGGGTCCAGATGGTTTGCAACAGCAAAGAAATGTCCCAGAGAAGGTGCGGACTCATTACATATTGAAGATCGAACCGCGTTTTCTGTTCCGACGAGCTATATTCGCGCAATCCGTGCACCTGCGCCAGGCCCGTCATTCCGGGCTTGACCCGCAGTCGGCGCTGCTGCCACTCCGAATACAAGCCGAAACGTGCCGGTGATTCTGGCCTCGGGCCTACCAGGCTCATCTGGCCAATCAGGACATTCCAAAGTTGCGGAAGCTCGATAATACTGAGCCGGTCCAACATGCTCTCGAAAGCAGACATGGTGCTGGAACGCTGTACATTGAGGCGCCACATGGAAAATGGAGCGCCGAATTGACCGATACGAGTTTCCGATCGTAATACCGATCCCTTCTTGACCAGTAGAACAGCCGCGACGGGAAGGACCAAGAGAGCGGCGGGTACACTGAGCGCCGCACCGACAACGAAATCCAGGCCTCGCTTGAGCGCTACGTAACGCCGGCGCAGCCCCGGTTCGTGCAACTGCAGCAAAGGTAGCCCGTCGAGATTGAATAACCTGGGCTGGTAGGCATATAACTCATACGCCTGTGGAACTATGCTGGTCGAAATTCCCATGTCACGCGCGCGCCCAATCATTTTGCGGATCTCCGCTGTGGGTGCATAGGGCAGAGCAACAACTATTTCATTGACTCGCGACACTCGCAAAAAATCGAAGATCTCAAGTGTTGAGTACTGACAGCTCCCCGGTCGGGAGGGGCCTGGTTCCTCTGTATCCTGACTTGGGAATAAGAGCCCAACCACCTTACAAAGCGTCTCGGGATGTTGTTCGATTTTTGCTGCGACCTCCTGCGCGACCCGTCCGCCGCCAAGGATGAGCACACGCCAGACTGGGCCGCCATCGTGCCACAGGCGTAGCAGCAGCCGGGCGCCGCATCTTACGCCGGCAAATCCAGCTCCCAGCAGCAGCATGAAATACGTAAGCGCCAGACGAGAGACGTAGGTCCTGCTGAAATATCCGAGAACCGTCAGAACAGCCAGAGTGCAACATATTCCGAGAAGCAATTGTGATAGTACTGCCGAGAGCCGCCAGCCACCACGAAACCCATCCATCTGCATGAAAAGCGAAAGCGCGCTCCAGGTGGCGCAGGTTGCGATTGCAAAGGGAATTAGGGCATGGATCGATACGCGTTCGTCCGGTGACCAAGTCGCGCCGAAGCGCAGCAGAGCGGCGCCCAAGAAAGCCAGAAGTACCCAGGCGAGGTCTGCCGCCCAGATCCATACTTCAAGCCGGCGTGTGTTCATCTTCCCGCCGTTCGCTTAAGCAGCTGAGGCCGCAATGCAGCAGGTTTTTCGGATATCCGCGCCCGGACACAAGTAAAAAGAGAGTGCGCAATGCAGAGGTGAAGATCTTCGATGATCTGCATGTTGTCGCAGGGGACGACGATGCAGGCGTCGCAAAGGGCTAGCATTCGTCCCCCCATAAAGCCGGCGAGGCCAATTGTGGTTGCGCCAGCCTGTTTTGCAGTCTTAAGCGCATTTAAGACGTTAGGTGAGTTGCCGCTTGCGCTGATGGCGAATGCTACGTCTCCGGAACCAGCAAAGTTGGCCAGCTGCTCCGAAAAAATATTTTCGTAGTGTGAGTCGTTGGCCCATGCGGTCATGAGAGGAACATTGTCGGTAAGCGCCATCACCCGAAATCGTTTGCCCGATCCGTTCACGGTGCCTTTACCCAGATCGCAGGCAAAATGTGACGCCAGAGCGGCGCTTCCACCGTTTCCAAAAACAAATGTGGTGTGCTGCGTCCGATAGGCATCGAGCAACAACTCAACCACGACATCCACCTTGTTGAACGGCAGCTTTTCTATACTGCGCGAGAGAAGGTCGAAATACGGGCGGCATTGGTTGGGAGGATTCACTGGCATACAAGGAAGGACAAAACGTCGTGCAGGTTGCCTTGGGCGGACCTAATAGCCCGGCAGGGTAGCTGGCGTGAGTTGAGGTCTTGCGGTGTTGGCCTTCTTAGATTTCAAAATCGAGAAACTTAGAGTGATACCTCACTTCTAAAATCTTAAATGCGGGAAGAACGCTAATTGTGCCTGGGCCATGACATTCGATTGTCCAGTGTTCGAGAGCAGAGGGAAATACCAATGTTCGAATTGAAGCGTGCCGGACAAATTGAGATTGTGCGTGAGCATGATCTGTGGGCGCACGCTGAAATCGTCCAGACGACCACCCTCAAGGAAATCGCGGTCAACTTTCTGGTAACGGTAGCCAAACTGCAGTGTGGAACGAGGAGAGAACCAGTACGTCATCCAGCCTTCTCCGCCACGTCCGGCACGGCCAATCCAACTGGCGAGAAGATTGCCGTCATTGGTGTAGCCGTCACGATAACGGCGGAAGTCCCAGTACACATAGCCGGGTGGAAATTCGTGAGTATGCGGAGTGCCGATTATCTCCGCCCGGAAGTCCAAATGATTGAGCTTCGGTATTTTGGGCATGTAAAGGCCTAAGTTGAGCGACGGGCGGCTGGAGGTGATCGGCGTGTATTCGTCGACAGCGAGCGAGTCGTGGTAAAGCGTGAGCCAATTTCGCAAGCCGGGAATGCGGTAGCTGAAATCGAAGGAGCTAATTCGCTTACCGGGGTTGCTTGCCGCGTTTGACGTATGCGAGTAAAAAGTCCGCAGGAAATTGTGCAATGTGAACGGCAACCCCGGGCCTGCGAACATTGCGGTAAAACCGAATCCAAATTCCAGGTTTTGTGTGGGTTTGAAGCTTAACTTAACGCCCTGGATGAAGGGTTGCGGGTGAATGTTCCCTGGCCCGAGCAGTTGATTGCCGTTGTTTTCGAAAACGTGGCCGTCAAGCCGGCCGAGAAAATATTCCGACCGCGCATCACCCAAAAGGCTGGAGAGCAAAGGGATGTGATATGGAGAAACATTATCCAGCTTGACCGCGAGAATGGGTTCAGCATTGTCGCTGATGAGGAGCGGTCCGCTCTCGGTCATGCTCCACCAGTTACTTTGCTTTCCGGCTGAGATCTCGAAATTGTGAAATTGCAGGCCCACCGTACTGTTCAGGAGATCTATTCGATCGATTCCATTCCTGCCGTAAGGAAACGAGGTTGTGGCGTCGGCAGTCGCAATGGCTTGTTGAACTGGGGCAGAATATCCCGGCACACCGGGAGAATGTTGGTACTCGCCTTGCAGCGAGAACGAAAAAGGACCAGCGACAGCGTAGGCTGTGAGTCCCGCGATGCTGTTGAACCCGGAACTGTATGGACGTCCGTAGTCATTAACGATGGTTTGTCCGAAGTGGTAACCATCGGTCAGCGGCCTGCCCGAAATTTCTGTACCACGAGCGTACACTGAATCCACGTGGAATCCGAGATTCGCTTCACCATTCAAGCGTGATACCTCGCCACTAAATTCCTCAGACAAGTCGCGATAGATGCGAGCGCCTTCATTGTTGTCAGTATCGGTGGCATTTATCTCATCGCCCGCTTCTTCGAGAAGACGCGCGCATTCCATGCGAGTCCATGGGCGAATACCCATGTACGCTGTCTTCACGACTCCCAGCGCGGCCAAACGGTCAAACAATGGATACACCCAGCTATCGGGCGGGACGTAAGGAGAGCCCATGTTCCTGGGATCTCGTTGCCTGGGCTCGTAACTCGGCTCTAAGTAATTTCCCCACGCGGCCCCGCCGAGCTCGGGATCATGATGCGCACGAAACACTTCGTGTCCGAAATACAACCCGAGCACACTGCCGATCAAGACGTCTGAAGGAAAATGTTGTTGGGCAGTTACACGTGTGGTTGTGATCAGCGTTGCAAGTCCGTACGCGGTCAACTTCGTCAGCGGTCCCGGATATTCGTGCGCGACAACGCTGGCAATTGACCATGCGATCGCCGCATGCTCAGAAGAGAACGACGAGTTATTGCCGGAGATCGAGCCGGCAAAAAAATCGCCATCTTCAGTTCTGACGTATGGCCGCTGGCGTAACGTGGCAAGCTTAACCGCGTAAGTAACGCCGGTGGCATTGATAGCAGCTTCCGCAGCGAGCAGACCGGTTTCCCGCATGTGATCGTTCTTGGAGATGGCGCCAAAGACATATGCCGCGCCGCCGGCGCCGATCAGCGAATACAAACCATAATCCGAGACGCTCTGGCTGAAATTAAGTTGCTTCCTGCGATTCGGCACCTGGTTCGAAATCCATCTATCGCTTGCGATGAGGGCCGCAGTTGCGCCTGCGGCAGGGACGATCCATTTCAAATCTTTGATGCGAAGGCGCGTCGGAAATGCCCAGAAGTGCTTCTGATCTTCCGCGATATGCCTGACGAAAACAGGGCCGAGATGGTTCTGCGGATCAGCGCCAGGCGGCAGCTCGTAATTGCGGTCTTCCGGATCGCCGCTTGTCTGACTCGGCCACAAAGTAACTCCGCTTGGTTGCGGAGTTTGCGCCTGAGCGTATAGCGCGCCGCACAAAACCATCAGGAGACAGGCCGTAATCCGGTCCCGGCGAAGCATTCGTCTAGAACCCTCGGGCGACCTGCACGGCGATTCCTACAGCCGAGACGAGCTGTGAAACCTGTAATACTTCTTTCCACTTGACTCCGCCACCGAAAGGCTTGCTCGGAACCATGATCATGTCCCCGGGTTGCATCGCCGCTTCCAGTGCGCCGCCGGTAAACAATCCCTTAGGTCCTCCGGTGACGGTGCCATCAGCTCGGATTATGAAAATATTCTTGCGGTCGGCGGCCGAGGTCGGCCCGCCCGCTTGATGCAAATACCACTCTGCGCTTTTGCCTGAGCGGAATGTGATGCCAGTCTGGTTGTAAACCGCGCCTTCGACCATTACGAAGGTGGGCTTCTTCGGGATATAAATCGAGTCTCCGGCGCGGAGTTGAATGTCCGCCGAACTGCGCAACCAGGATTTATTGGGCGAGATGCGAACCACCATGCGCCCCACCGGAGGAGTCGTCTCCAAATTGTGAAGAGTGTCGTGCCATTGCGACAACGAAGCCTGCTTGACGAGCGGATCGTCGGCGGTGGCGCCAATCGCTCCACCCTGCTCTTTGGCGTCATTGATTAGTTGCGCGCGATTTTTCTCCTCTATCTCCCGTATTTCAACGCGCTCAAAAATTGCGCCGTAAGGATAAGCGTCAGGCCGGAAGCCGCCGGCGCGGGCCAGCACATCACTGAGACGCTCGCCCACTTCAATGCCGTAAGTGCCGGGATGAACAACTTCACCGTCAACTTTTACGGTTGCGCCAATGTCCTTCCAGCCAGCAACTTGCCGGACGGTGAGCACGTCCCCGGGTCGCAGCCGCATGTCCGTGTCAGCGACGCCACTGAGAGCCTCGCCGATTTGAACGGGAAGGTGTTCGCTCTCCATTTTGTTTCCATTTTCGACCGTGTAACGGGTCAGGTCGGCCTGCTCGGGATAGGCAGAGCGGGTGAGACCACCCGCTACCCGCACTAATTGGGCGGCTGTCATATCCGAACCCAAAGGATATTTTCCGGGCCTGGCAACCTGGCCTTGCACTTCAACGGTCGGCGGATCGAGCCTCATCACGTCTTTGTGAACGAAGACACGGTCTTGAGGAGCAAGCAAAATGTTTTCCTTCGGGTCTCCAGTAATTGCCTTGCTCAGATCCGCGTTTAGCACTTCCAGCTTGCCGTCTTGGGTCTTGCGGAAAACCTGTACATCAACCAACTCAGCATCCGCGGTGGTATTGCCGGCCAGAAAAATCGCGTCACGCAAATAGGTTGCGCCATTCGTAACGTGATCGCCCGGATCTCGCACTTCGCCGCTCACCGTGATGATTGGTGGATCCTCGAAATCAAATCGCCCGAAAATTCGGACTGTATCAAATGGACGAAGTGGCAGGTCTTGTTCTTTTCCTTGCAGCGCATCACCAAGATTGAAGGCGATGATTTCCGGCTGATTGTCAGGCGCTCTCAGTCGGATGATCTCCGCATGCTGTTTATACGGCTCTGCCAACAGGTCTGTGTACCCGTGCACCAGGTCCGTGATTTTCATGCCATCGGTATAGGCATATTTTCCGGGACGAAAAACGTGACCGTCGAGGTAAACAGTTTTTTCAGCGAAAGGAAGAATGGGAGAAATCTTGATGTTGTCGCCATCCGCGATCTCGAATTTCTCGAGCGCTTCAGTGACCACAGCTTGATTGTTATTCTCAGGAATGTCGAGGCCCAGCATAGTGCGGCTTGCGTGTGTCTCCACGCGCTCAACGTCGATATGGCGCAGCGTGCCCGACGGTAAGACTCCGCCAGCAAGCTCCAGCACTTCAGCCAGGCTCTTTTCTCCGGCCAGTTCGTAGATTGCGGGCCTACGAACCATGCCCTGAATCGTGATCTGCTGCCCTATTGGCGGAATCAGAATTGTGTCACCGGATTCGAGCCGCTGCATTCCCGAGTGCACGCCATGCAGCAGCAAATCGTAGAGATCGACATTCTCCACTAGTTGGTTGCCACGAAAGTGTTTGAGCAGCCGCATAGAGCCTTTGCTGGTTGGGCCGCCCGCTTCATAAAGAGCATTCAACGGTGTCGAAAGGGAACTGATGTCATAGGCACCGGGCCGTTCCACATCGCCGACCACGTAAACTCGCACAGTGCGCAGACGGTCGAGCGAGACGTCCGCTTCCAACTGGCGGAACTGCGTCCGCAACGCGGTTTGCACGATTCGTTGCACGTCGCCGAGGGTGTGGCCGGCGGCCTGCACGCTCCCAATTTCCGGCAAGCTCAAACGCCCTTCGCGGTCTACCACTCGATGAAGTCTTTGCGACACACTGCCCCACAAATCGATATTCACTCCATCGCCGGGGCCGAGAACGTACTCCGGGCCCACAGGAAGATCCATGGGAAGCTGGTCCAGATTGCCGGTGCCGTTTTGAAAAATCTGAATGCCGAATCGTTCCAGCTTGATGGTTCGACGCGAATATTGCGAATAAAGATCGTAAAGCGAGGGCACGTCAGCATAGGGGTTCGCGCGATGCAGCAGCGCCGGATGGTCCTGCGGACGCCGAAGCGTGCGGTCGATTGGCTGCGGCTGCAGCACTGTGTTTTCAAGTCGCGCCTGCTGCGCCGATCGCAGCTGCTGCTGTTGAGCGAATGCTTCCTCCTGCGACTGCGGTACCCGGTTTGCAGCGGAATTATTCCCCGAGCCGGCGCCTAGAGGTCCCGCGAGTTGATCGACATTAGATTGGCCCGCTGCGGTTGTAAGAGCTGATTGCCCACCATACGCGCTCAGCATCTGTTGAGTTTGATCGGAGTTGGATGGCGTCCCATTGATCACGTCAAGAGGTAATCCGTCATAGTCATCCTGGCCACTTGACGAATTGCTCAAGCTCGCTTGCAACAGCGCGCGCTGCTGATCGTTGAGGTTCTGCGGGGCCTGCGGGCCAGTTTGAGGATTCGGCTGCGAATAGGGAACGTTGGGCGCCAACGCGGGTGCGTTCTGCATTTGGTTCGGTGAACGCTGCAGTTGGTTCTGGCCAGTCTGGGTGATTGTCCGCTGGCCTTGTGCCTGCTCGCCCTCGTAAAGTTGTTGCTCCCGATTTTTCTGGAGTAATTGCTGCTCCTCCGCGTATTCGCGGGCTAGTTCTTCACGAGTCGGCTTCGCCCGGATGTACCCGCGGTCCACAATCTGTTGAGTGATCAACGCGCGAGTTTCTTGGTCTTCGCGAATGCGGCGGAAGACGAACTCGTCCGTCAGTGCCTGGGGGTCGACAACCTGGCCGACAGCATAAGCTTCGCGCACAAGCATCTTCTTGACTTCCAGAAGGAGGCCGGGTTCCTGCCGCAACAAGAGAATGATCTTGTCGGGCGAAAGTGAAACCAGGCGTTCAGCCTCTTTTTCCGCGCGGGAATCGCTTTTATCGATCGCACGGGTTCGGGAACCGGCATTGTCGCTGCCAAGTTCCTCACGCTGTTGCGCTGGCAGTTGCGCAACGCAGAACATAAGAATGACAAGGCTGCAGACAAGAGAAGGCGACGTGCGGCTATTCATAAGCTCCTCACTGCGATGGAAAACTGCGCCAATGATCCGCGGATTTTGCAATGAAAATTCATCGAGAGAATTCGTTAGCTAAGGGGAACAACATCGGCTTCGTCAATTTCGAGAGCAACCGAACGCATGATGGCATCGATCGAGACCACCAAACGGGAATTATTCCTTCGACGAAGGAAAATGCCTTCGGCTCCGCTCAGCGGCCCGTAGACAACCTTTACTCTTCGTCCGACCCTGAGATACGGGTGGTGCTCAGCGCACAAGTTTTGCGCGAGCCCGTTGCGCAGGGCCTCAATGTCATTCGGAGGAAGCGGTGCCGGCAAGCTGTTAAAGGACACGAACCGGACGACACCCGGTAGCTGCAGAACCTGTAGACGGTCCGCCAGATCTATACGGACGAAGACGTATCCCGGGAACAACACCAGCTCCAGTTCCTTCTTGCGGTCTTTCCAGCGTCGCACCGAACGATATAGCGGGAGGAAGTGCTCGATGCCGCGCTCATGCAGCTGCAGCGCAATTTTTTTTTCGTGGCGTGAACAAGTGTGGGCCGCATACCATGCCGAACTGGAAACTGCGGACAGCGGCAGAAAAGCTGGACTCTCGTTGATCGAAACCTGAGTCATTAAAACCTGTAGCTTCGCCCCCTCACTTACAGGGCGCGTGTGAGCTAGCCCGCGGATTCAGTCACAGCGGAAATCAGGTTTTATCCGCCTGGCTGCTCTCACCTGAGTTCAACGATTTGAGTGGTTGCACTTCGCAATTCGCGCAAGCAGAATTCATTAATACGAGGCTTGGCGACTGTTTCCATTGCAATGTGGTTGTGGTGCTTTCTCAGGTGTATTCTTCAGAGCTTGGATGGGTAGCTGATGGGGGAAGTTGCTCAGAGATTCGGGACTGAATTGCCGTTTTTTGACCGCGAATTAACGGTTTTTTTGCCTGTTTCGTGGCAAAAACGTTTAGCCTTTTACGCTGATCTTGGAAAACGAAAGAATGGCTGTACCGGGACGTGGCGTGCCCATCCAGGTGGCGGGGCGGAAGGTAGTCAGGATCAGCATATTCTTCAATTCGTGAATGTCCTTTGGATTCTCCGCTCCGGAGAGGATACGGTAATCCTGCACCCGACCGTTCGCGTCTATATACGCCTCTATCACTAGGGAGTCCTCCCCAGCCGCGCCCATGCTGAACCCGAAACTGCTGGGCTGAAGTTCCGGATCGGTGGCGAACATCAGCGGCACGTCCGAAGCGTTCGCGTGCACCGGCGGAGGCGAAGTTAGCAGGCCAATGACCACGCCAAAAACCAAAACGGTCGCTACTAGTCCCGTGGTTGCGGGCACCATAAAGGCGCGCAGCGCATTTTCAATATGCAGCACCAGGGCGCCGAACTGTGGACGCCGCCGGCGCGCGGCTTCATGCGATATTGCGAGCCGCAGCTTGAGCGATAAGTCTTCGGGAACGCGCGGCGGGCCAATTCGCGCCAACACAGATTGAGTGCGGCGAAGAAATTGATACTCGCGTTCGCAATCCGGGCATTCCCGCAAATGTGAATCGAGAGCCTGCATCTGCTTGCCAGTGACAGCTCCGTCCAGGTAAGCGGAGAGCATCGACTTGGAATGTGTGCAGGTCACGATGCAACCTCGATTCCCTCGACACAAGCTCGCGGATGGGTAGACTCGCTACGAAATGCGCCAGCAGGTTTCAATCCGAGTTCCGCTCCGACTTCACGCACGTAGTCACTAAGCCGTTTTCTAAGAGCGTCGCGCCCTCGAGTTATGCGTGATTTGACCGTTCCCAAGGAAACCTGCGTGATCTCGGCGATCTGCTCGTAGGAGAGATCCTCAATGTCTCGAAGGACGACGGCCGTCCGGTAGGGCTCAGGGACGTTTCTGAGTTCACCTTCGACCCGGGCCTGGATCTCATGATCAGCCACGGTATCGAACGGCGACTTATGGCGGTCAACTAACGCCGAGTTCAGTTCTGCAAAGGAACAGTTTTGTGAGCCTTCAGTTTGCTCGACAGAAGTTTCTTTTGATTTATGGCGGAACCACCAACGGCGGCGATTAGAAGCCTCATGGATCGCGATGCGATATATCCACGTCTTCAGGCTCGATTCGCCATGAAAGTGCTTCATCCCGCGAAACACTTTGAGAAAAACATCCTGGGTAGTGTCCGCGGCATCCGCGGGGTCAGTAAGGATGCGGTAAATAAGGCTGTAGACAGGCTGATGGAATTCACCAACCAGCCACGCATACGCTTCTTCCGATCCAGCTTTGAGTTCCAGGATCAGAGCCGATTCTTGCGCACGGATTCCGATTGCGCCTGCAAAGTCACCCAAATTGGCCGCTCCCGCCATTCCTGCCACGGCGTGCAACTCCCTAATTATATTCCAGGCGCAATTCCTGGTCTTAAGGTGTTAGACCCCGCGGGGCTACCCTAAGTTCCAGGAACCTAAGTCTCAGGCCTGCTTTCAGTTAAACCACGCTGCTACTGAGTTGGCGGAGCTGGGGTAGTGTCTGGCTTAGGTTTGGGCACGGCGGCCTTCTTGTGCTTGACGGGCTTTTTCTCGGAGCTCGGATTGTTGTCGTCTATAACCGTCTTCTTAGGTGGAATCTCGGCCCGAGCGGTTTGCAAGGCGGTACGCAGTTGTCCGATTTCAGTTTCCTTGGCGTTGGCAACCTTGTCCATACGGCTAGCAAAAGCTCGCCGCGAATCTTCCAGAGATCCGAGGTCTTTGTTGAGCGATTGAAATTCTTCTTTGTTGCCGAACGCGCCGGCGGATTCGACCACCGAATTCATGACGTCATAAAGCGCGTCGAGATTGCGATAGACCTTGAAAGTGAGGGGCGCGTTCTCTGGCGAGTTTTTAAGGTCGTTGAGCATTCCCGGCAACGCGGACTGGAGATTTCGCTGGACTGACTCCACATCGCCTTCAGTCTGACGCTTTGTGCCCGAGTCCGTCTTCCACTTCTCAATGCGCAGACGCGAGAGGTCGTCCTGAGTCGCCTGCGAAGTCTGCTGCAGACCGGCGAGTAGTTGATTCAGTTCGGAAATCGATGAGTAAGATACTGGGGGCGCAGGAGTTTGGGCCACGCCTATGCTGGCGCACGTCAGCATAGCCACAATGGCAGGGAAGTATCGACAGTTCATATTTTGGTCTCTTTCGACTCAGCATACTCATTTTCACAGCTTTCGCAACTTGCTGCCACTGGGAAAGGCTGAGATTTCTGCCCCACTTCGCAGTTGGAAATGCTCATGCGGATCGTTCGTTGGCGTGCCGGGTTTGACTAAGCAACGCACGTGCGTGAGAATTGATATACAACCGCTTTGAATGGGCCTGTGGCGCAGCTGGGAGCGCGCTTCCATGGCATGGAAGAGGTCGTCGGTTCGATCCCGACCAGGTCCACCAACTTAATCAAGGTCCTTCGCTGCGCTCAGGATTTCGGCGCGCGGCTCAGACGCGGCGCAGGCGCCTCAAGTGCGATCCCGACCAGGTTCACCAAGCCTTATTTAGGCAGCTTTTTTCTCCCCCGGCGCTTTTGCCTCCGGATGGCCTCGCTTGGCCGCGGCGTGTTCAATTTTGGCGTTGATTTCTCCGCCAAGCAGGAAAGCAAAGCCGGTCACATAAAGCCACATCATCAGGATCATGACCGCGCCCAGCGAGCCGTAGGTGCGGCTGTAGGTATTGAAGAAATGCAAATAGGCCCTGAAAGCGAATGATGTGGCAATCCATAGCAGGACGCCGAATACTGAGCCGGGCGTAATCCAATACCAGTGCTGCTCCTCCAAATCGGGAGCAAAATAATAGATCAAGGAAAAGGCCAGCGTTACAAATGCGATGGCGACAGGGTATTGGGCGACCTTCCACAAATCCACGGCTATGTCGCGCAGGCCGTAGTAGGCACCGACCCTCTCTGCCAGATATCCTCCCGAGAGGACTATTGCGAGGGCCAATATTATGAGCACCGAGATCGTAATAGTGAGCACAAACGAAATCGCCCGGATATTTAACCAGGAACGTGCTTCTTTGACCTCATAAACTCCATTCAAGGCGGAGATCAGGGAACTCATTCCGCCGGAAGCAAACCAAATCGTGAGCACAATTCCGAACGTGAGCTTGCCGTCGCTGGCATTGTGCATGACTTCACGCAAAGTATTGCCGACCACCTCCGCCGCAGCCGGCGGAAGCACCTGATAAACGTAGACGAACAACCCGTGACGAAGCGCGCTCCCTCTGGCCGCGAATAATCCAAGCAGCGAGAGCAGGAAAATAAATAGCGGGAATAAAGCCAGAACGAAATTGAAAGCAAGTTCCGCGGCGCGGCCGGTCAGGTTATCTTCGTTGATTCCGGCAATGACTTTTTTCACCAGCTCACGAAGGGTAAGCCCACCGAGGTTCCATACAGTAGAAACCTGCTCCGTGGTGGTTAGGTTAGAGTCGGCCATGGGATCAGCTTCCGGGCAGACCTTGGATTACTTGGCAAACTGCAGCCGTTGCCCTTAAAACGACAATCGCAGGAAAGATTAGAAGAGCAGAGTTAAGCCGCGTCGTCTTCGATCTTTATTCGCAAGGACTTCAGGAACTTGAGGTCCTGATCGCTGACTTTCAGCTCGGGGTTGCTGGAGAGAGTCGTGACCATAGATGTCTTGTCCGAAGATTTTTCACCGGGGCGGCTCACGCCGATAGTGGCTTCGAGCACGAGAAAAATGTCGTAACCGCCATCTTTGATTCGGGAGACGACATCGGCGATTTGCTCAGAATCCGCGAGCGACTCGTTAATCGCTTCGCCCAACTCCTTCATCAAATGCTTAAGTTGCTGGTCCACGAAAACCCCCGGTTTTTACCAAACAAACGTGACTCTTGAGATGCGGCGAGCGTCTTCGGCTTACGCCCACCCATCTTGAAAACATTCTAAACCCGGCGATTGGTAAAATCGAGGGACAAATGGCAAACATCTCGACAGGGCGCAAGCTGGGCATCGCGGCTCGCATCGCCGGGCAGCACGTCAAGCGAACTCGCGCTTACGGCGCTGTCCTGAGCGGTGCCCGCACTACCATGAGCCACTTCGCCGGGATCGTGCGGCAGCTCTGGTTGGAGATAACGGGCTTTGTTTTTGTTGCGTTTGCGGCAGTAGGGTTGATCGAAATGTTGAAGGAGTACAGTGCGTATCACACAGGCAAGGCCGCAGGATCCAGAGTAGCTGCTGCCGCAGGCTTCACGCTGATGTTCGGCTGGTTCGGCGTCACTTCCTTCTTCAAAGCGCGAAGAAAAAAATAACGTGCCACAAAAGCCCAAAGCGCCTGTCATCGCCAACGATCCTCAGACTTCGTCCCACATTCCAGTCCGACCTCTTTACACCCCGGCTGATCTCGAAGAATGGGACTACGATCGGCACGCGGGCTACCCGGGCGATTTTCCCTACACGCGCGGTGTGCAGCCGACCATGTATCGCGGACGGGTTTGGACCATGCGCCAGTACGCGGGCATGGGCGACGCCGAAGAATCAAATAAACGATACAAATATCTCCTGGCCCATGGCACCACCGGATTGTCGGTGGCGTTCGATCTCCCCACTCAGATTGGCCTCGATTCCGACCATTCGCTGGCCGCGGGCGAAGTGGGAAACGTGGGGGTGGCCATCGACTCTCTGGAGGACATGGAGAGGTTATTCGAAGGAATCGATCTCGCCAAAATTTCAACTTCAATGACTATCAATGCGACCGCGCCAATTCTTCTGGCATTGTACGTTGCGGTCGCGCGCAAAAAAGGGGCAGATATCCGCAAGCTTTCCGGCACGGTACAGAATGACGTGCTGAAGGAGTACATTGCGCGCGGAACCTACATCTACCCGATTCCGCAAGCCATGCGGCTGGTCACGGATTTGTTTGCGTGGGCGAACCACCATGTGCCGGAGTGGAATACCATTTCGATTTCTGGATACCACATGCGGGAAGCGGGGGCGACCGCGGCCCAAGAAGTTGCATTTACACTGGGCAATGGCGCCGCGTATGTTGAAGCGGCGCAGAACGCAGGGCTAGATGTAGACGTCTTTGCACCGCGTCTCTCCTTCTTTTTCAACTCCCACAATAATTTCCTGGAAGAAGTTGCGAAGTTCCGCGCCGCCCGGCGCATGTGGGCGCGAATCATGCGCGAAAAACTTGGAGCAAAGAACCCACGTTCGTGGATGCTGCGCTTCCATACTCAGACCGCTGGGTCCACGCTGACCGCGCAGCAGCCAGAAAATAATATTGTGCGTACGGCAATCCAGGCCATGGCCGCGGTGCTGGGCGGCACGCAGTCTCTGCACACTAATTCGTACGATGAAGCCCTGTCGCTGCCGACCGAGCAGGCGGCAGGAATTGCGCTGCGCACGCAGCAGATAGTCGCCTTTGAATCTGGCGTGCCAAACACCATCGATCCTCTGGCAGGGTCTTATTTCATCGAGTCGCTGACTGACGAAATAGAGAAACGTGCTACGGATTACTTGCAAAAAATCGACTCCCTGGGCGGAATGTTGAAAGCGATTGAGCGCGGATTTGTGCAGCAGGAAATTCAGAATGCTGCATACGAACAGCAAAAGTCGATTGAGAGCGGTGAAGCTACCGTAGTGGGGGTAAACCGCTTCATGCAGGAAAGGCAGGTACAAGTGCCTATCCAGCACATCGACGAGTCACTGGAACGCAAGCAGGTAGAGCGATTGCGGGTATTACGTGCAAAGCGGAGCCAATCAGCGTGGAAGAACTCAATTGAAATGATTCGAAACGCAGCACGATTGGACGAGAATCTCATGCCCAGGATTGTGGACGCAGTCGAGGCGTACGCAACCGTCGGAGAAATTTCTGACGCGATGCGTACTGTTTTCGGGGAGTATCAGGAAACAGTAGTGATCTGAAGTGCTGAGGCTTTCGGTTTCTTATTCTTCTTCGGCCGGAGCGTGATAGCCACAGGCTTCGCGGCAGGACGGGCAGTAGAGAAGTCCGTCCTCGCATAGACGTATGCCCAATTGGCTCTGGCAATTGCAGCAATATTTGTCGCAAGAGCACTTAGCCTCGGGCATTTCGCATTGCAGACAGAGATAGGTTTTGGCGGTGCCGGTGCTCGGCGTCATGCGTTAACTTTATGCCTGCCATCGCAGCACAGGAAAGTGCCCGAGGTAACTAATAAAAAGTGCTCGCATTCGATGGGTTACCGCACCACCTTGTGTGCGGCTGGGTTTTCTAGTGGCGGCTGAACCTGCTCCCGGTACCAGTCAACAGTGCGCCTCAGCCCTTCCTCAAAATCGACTTTGGGTTTGTAGCCTAGATGCTTCTTGGTACGCGACAAATCGGCCAGTGAATGCTTCACATCGCCCGCACGCTCAGGGGCATATTTCACTTCGCCGGTATAACCCGTGATTTTCTTTAAAAGCTGGAATGCCTGATTCAGGTCGGCACGCTTGCCGGTCGCTACGTTGAACACGTGCCCCGCGACCTGCGAAGACGGAGCTTTCACCGCCAGCAGGTTGGCGTCCACCGCATTTTGGATGTAGGTAAAATCGCGGCTCTGAGTGCCGTCACCAAAGATCGTAGGCTGCTCGCCATTCAGCATCTGGGTGATGAACTTTGCCAGCACGCCGGAGTAAGGCGATGTAGGGTCCTGGCGCGGTCCAAAAATATTGAAGTAGCGCAGAGAGACGGTTTCGAGTCCGTAGCAGCGATAGAAGGAGGTCATGTAATACTCGCTCGCGAGTTTGGCCACGGCGTAGGGGGAATTCGGACTAGGAATCATTCCTTCATGCTTGGGAAGCGTAGGAGTATCTCCATAGGCTGACGACGACGCAGCATAAACCACCCGCTTGACCTTGGCATCGCGGGCTGCGATGAGCAGGTGCACAGTGCCGTCCACATTGGCGCGGTTGCTGCCCAGCGGATCGAGCACAGATTTCGGCACCGAGGGAATGGCGGCCTCATGGAAGATGTAATCGACGCCGCGGCAGACGTCGCGCAAAGCATCCAGGTTGAGCAGATCAATTTCTCGGAAATCAATTTGGTTAATTATTTCCGCAAGGTTTGCTCGCTTGCCGGTTGAAAAATTATCGATGCCGCGGACTTCGTCGCCCTGAGACAGGAGGGCGCGGGCGAGCGATGAGCCGATGAATCCTGCGACTCCAGTGATTAGATAAACGTCCACGCTTCAATATATCAATGCAAGCTACTCTGATTGGGTGCCAAAGGTAATGTCACGATTTCTGGCATGAATTGTCGAGCATGGGAAAGGAAGAATTAAAGCGCAATTTCTCGTGGTTGCGCCGCGAAATTTTGCGTGGCCGTACGGATCTCTTGCCAGAGCTCGTCGCGGCCGGCCCCACTTCGTGCGGAATAGGGCACAACTCGCAATCCGGGCAGGCTGTGCGTAAATGCATCCATGGATTTTCGTAGGGCATTGCCCGAAAGCTTGTCTGCTTTGGTTCCCACCATGAGAAACGGACGCCCGATGGAATTCAGGAATTCCAGCAACTGCTGGTCGCTTTCTTGCGGGGGCACGTTCAAATCGACCAGCGTCAGGCAGAGCGCCAGGCAGCGCCGTTCTTTCAGATATGGCTCGATGAATCCCGACCACTGGCCGGTGATTTCACGGGGGACGCGAGCGTAGCCATAGCCCGGCAGATCGGAGAACACGACCTCCGGCTGCGGTTTTCCTGGCCAGCGCACTTCAAAAAAATTGATAGAACGAGTGCGGCCCGGCGTCGAGCTGGTCTTGGCAATTTTCGTGCCCAGCAGGGAATTGATCACACTCGACTTGCCGACGTTCGAACGTCCGAGAAAGGCTACCTCGGGGGTGCTGGGCGGGGGAAAATGGTCGGTTCCGGTGGCCGACGTCATGAATCGTGAAAGGACTCGCACAGAACAGTTTCCGGGTTCTAGTCGGAAGTTGCAAGTCTGAGATTGTCAGTCCAGACCTAATGGACGTTTGTTCTCGACATCCTTGTCGCCAATAGGACGGTATCGATTTCGCAGGTGGAGGACAAGGGCAACGACGATTCCGATGCCGAGACTGATCGCAAGAAATACGCGATAGGCGGGAAAGCCGATCAATACGGCCACCATGATTACAGCGGCAATCGCAAGACCGGTTGTGCCTCTTACGTGTATCGACGTGCGCCGGAACATTGGGACAATAGTGAAATTGTAATGCGGCGGCGAAAGCTTGTGTAGAGGGGTACGGGGCTCTGAGTTGAGAGGAAACTCAGTTCAGACGAATTGCAATCTGGTCCGAGCTCGGAACGAAAACTGGAGTCGGCGAAGGGGAGACTCGATCCTACTGATGAGCCGCAGGACCTTCGGAAGGTCCACTTAGCGGGATCGTTTGGGAAGCATCGGTCGGGAGGTCCGCCTCCGGCAACGGCCGTTCCAGCGCTAAGGCAAGCACCTGATCCATGGTCTCGACAAAGTGCAATTTCATGGCGCTGCGGAGATTCTCGGGGACCTCGGCCACATCTTTCTCATTTTCCTTGGGCAGAATCACCTCGAACAGCCCTGCCCGGTGCGCAGCCAACAACTTCTCCTTGAGTCCCCCGATGGGAAGAACTTTTCCGCGGAGCGTTATCTCGCCGGTCATAGCGATGTCTCGCCGTACGGGAATCTTGCTCAGTGCGCTGGCAATTGCCGTGGCAATAGTGATTCCGGCTGATGGACCATCCTTCGGGATCGCGCCTTCCGGCACATGTACGTGAATGTCGAAATTGCGATAGAACTCACGCGTGAGTCCCAGGCGCTGTGCCCGTGAACGAGTGTAGGACATGGCAGCGTGAGCGGATTCCTGCATCACGTCTCCGAGCTTGCCAGTAAGGGTGAGCTTGCCTTTGCCGTCAACCACGCTGGCCTCAGTACTCAGGATCGAACCGCCGACTTCTGTCCAAGCCAACCCAGTAACCAGCCCGATCTCGCTCTTTTCATGGGCGAGCGTGTCGCGGAATTTGAGTACGCCAAGGAAGTCGTTCACGTTCTCAGCCGCGATGGTCGAGGCGTAGTTTGTGCCTTCCTTTACAACCTTACGCGCGACCTTACGGCAAATATTGCCGATCTCGCGCTCGAGGTTGCGGACGCCCGCTTCCCGGGTGTAGTTGCGAATTAAAGTCGTGATTGCGTCGTCTGTAAACTTGACATTTTTTTCGTTGAGCCCGGCCTGCTCCATTTGTTTCTTAACCAGGAACTGTTTCGCGATTTCGACCTTCTCCGCCTCTGTGTAGCCGTGGAGCCGCAGAACTTCCATACGGTCCTGAAGAGCAGGAGGAATCGTGTGCAGAACGTTGGCGGTGGCCACGAAGAAGACCTGCGAAAGGTCATATTCAACGTCAAGGTAGTGATCGACGAACATGAAATTCTGTTCGGGATCGAGCACTTCGAGCAACGCGGCGGACGGATCGCCACGAAAATCCATGGACATTTTGTCCACTTCGTCGAGCATGAAGACCGGATTCTTGGTCCCCGCCTTCTTCATCATTTGAATGATCTGGCCGGGAAGTGCGCCGATGTAAGTGCGTCGATGGCCGCGAATTTCGGCTTCGTCGCGCACTCCGCCCAGCGACATGCGAACAAATTTACGTCCGGTGGCCTTGGCGATAGACATTCCCAGCGAGGTCTTGCCGACGCCCGGAGGGCCAACAAAGCACAGAATCGAGCCTTTTGGATTCTTTACCAGCTGACGCACAGCCAGAAATTCAAGGATGCGTTCCTTGATTTTCTCAAGACCGTAGTGATCTTCGTTCAGAACTTTTTCGGCGCGTGAGATATTGCGAATCTCTTTGGAACGCTTCTTCCATGGAACTGCGAGCAGCCAATCCAGATAATTGCGCGACACCGTGGACTCGGCTGACATGGGTGGCATAGCCTCAAGCTTCTTGAGTTCTTGAAGGGCCTTCTCGCGAACATCTTTCGACATGCCGGCTTTTTCAATTTTCTTCTTCAGTTCGTCGAATTCGCTCTTTTCGCCGCGGCCCAGTTCCTTCTGGATAGCCTTGATCTTCTCGTTCAGGTAATACTCTTTTTGCGCCCGTTCCATCTGTCGCTTCACCCGCGACTGGATGGTGCGGTCCATGTTGAGTTTTTCGATTTCGATATCAAGAACGTCCGCAATACGCGTCAGGCGCTCGGCAGGGTCGAAAATTTCCAGCAGTTCCTGCTTTTCTTCAATCGAGAGCTGGAGGTTTGCGGCAATCGTATCGGTCAGCTTTGCCGGATCTTCCATGCGCACGGCCGCGATCATGGTCTCGTAGTTGAGCGATTGGCAAAGCTTTACGTATTGCTCAAACAACGTGGTGACCCGCTGCATGGCAGCTTCTAGCTGGGTGTTGGTTTCGACGGTGTAACGGGCGAGGCGAACCGTCGCCTGCATGAACCCTTCGGTATCGATTATCTGCAGAACCTTGGCACGCTCTATGCCTTCGACCAGGACCTTGATGTTGCCATCCGGCAGCTTGAGGCTTTGGACGATATTGACCACCGTGCCAATCTGATAAATCTCGTTCGCCTTAGGCTCGTCGACACTGGCATCGTGTTGCGTGGCGAGAAATATCTTCTTATCCGAGGCCAGGGCTTCTTCCAGCGCGCGAACGCTCGATTCACGGCCAACCACGAACGGTGTCATCATGTGCGGGAAGATGACCACGTCCCGAATGGGCATCATGGGTAGTTTTCTGGTCTCGAACTTTTCCTTGGGTGTGGTCACGAAAAATAAGCTCCTGGCTATTAGCCCTTAGCTCCTAGCCTGCAACACAGTCTATCAAGTCTGTTGGCACCGCAACGAAAAAGCTTAAGAGCTAGCAGCTACAGGCTAAAGGCGCTTTACCCTGCCTTCTCCATCATAGTAAGCGAAACGTTGCGTTTTTCAACCATTTCGCGAGTTACTTCGAACTCTTTTACTTTCTTTTGGCTAGGCAAATGGTACATCAGGTCAAGCATCAGCTCTTCCAGGATCATACGCAAACCGCGCGCCCCAACCTTGCGGACCATGGCTTGGCGGGCGATCGCGCGAAGAGCGTCTTCACTGAATTTGAGGCGTACATTCTCAAACTCGAAGAGGCGCTGGTATTGCTTGACGATGGCGTTTTTGGGGCGAGTGAGGATTTCGATCAGGGCAGCTTCGTCGAGGTCTTCGAGCAGGCCCACCACAGGCAAACGGCCAACGAACTCTGGAATCAATCCAAACTTGATGAGGTCTTCCGGCTGTATTTCGTTGAGAAGCTCAAAATTGCGCTTGCGATCGGCGACAACATCTTGCACTGGTTGGTCTTCTTCAGCTCGGAACCCTAATGCCTTTCGACCAGCGCGACGGCCAATGATCTTATCGAGGCCGACGAACGCGCCACCGCAGATGAAAAGAATGTTGGTCGTGTCGACCGGCGTAAATTCCTGGTGCGGGTGCTTACGCCCGCCCTGGGGAGGTACATTGGCAATCGTGCCCTCGAGGATCTTGAGAAGCGCCTGCTGCACACCCTCACCGGAAACATCGCGGGTGATGGAGGGATTTTCGTCTTTGCGCCCAATCTTATCAACTTCGTCGATGTAGATAATTCCTGTCTGCGCTCGGCCCACGTCGCCGTCGGCCGCCTGCAGCAGCTTCAGAATAATGTTTTCAACATCTTCACCCACGTATCCAGCTTCGGTCAGAGTGGTTGCGTCCACGATCGCGAATGGCACATCCAGCATGCGTGCCAGGGTCTGCGCCATCAGGGTTTTTCCAGTCCCCGTGGGGCCGATCAACATAATGTTCGACTTCGCGAGTTCGATGCCGTCGCCGGTACGCTGGCGGTTCATGTAAATGCGCTTGTAGTGGTTGTAGACAGCGACTGCCAGCTTCTTCTTAGTTTGCTCCTGCCCAATTACATACTCGTCGAGGAAGGTCTTGACTTCTTGCGGCTTGGGAAGCTGGTTTGGAGTCGTGGCCGCCGGGGTCGCCGCGCGGTCATCTTCCAGAATGGAATTGCAGACTGCCACGCACTCGTCGCAAATATAGGCTCGCGGATAGTCGCTCGGAGAGGAGATCAGCTTGGCAACCGCGTCCTGCGATTTATGGCAGAACGAGCAGCGAAGAATTTCTTCAGTTCCGGTCTTATTTTTCACTCGGCCCCACTCCTTTTAGTTGCCACTTCTCGCTGGCTGTTTCCCCGGCCATCCTCCCACCGGATTTCTTGCGCCGAGAACTTCTGGAAGTCTGACCGGCGGAAGGCCGATCATACAACCTATCGGGTCTTGTAGATGATATCGTCAATGATTCCGTATTCCTTGGACTGCTGGGCATTCATAATGAAGTCGCGCTCGACATCTTTCTCAACTTTGTCCAGCTTCTGCCCCGTGTGTTTGGACAGCAATTGGTTCGTAATATCGCGCATCCTCAGGATTTCCCGCGCGTGAATATCGATGTCCGTCGCCTGCCCTGAGAGCCCGCCCATATGCGGCTGATGAATCAAAATTCTTGAATTAGGCAAAGCCAACCTCTTTTTCGGTTCTCCGGCCGCGAGCAGCGTGGCCGCCATGCTGGCCGCCTGTCCAATGCATATTGTAGTCACGTCGTTCTTCACGTACTGCATAGTGTCGTAAATTGCCATACCCGAAGTAATCGACCCACCGGGAGAATTTATATAGAGCTGGATGTCCTTTTCCGGGTCCTCCTGGGCGAGGAACAGCATCTGCGCGATGACCAGATTGGCGACATTGTCGTCGATTGGCGTTCCTATAAAAATAATATTGTCTCGCAGCAGGCGCGAGTAAATGTCATAGGCCCGCTCACCCCGGCCAGTTTGTTCTATGACCATGGGAACCAGCATCATGCGTGCGTCTTTCTCACTCACTTCTCACACTCCTATCCGGAAATTCCGGGATGATGGGGGGATTGGAAGCGCTCTGCTAAGCAGATTGACGATACAAAAAATCGAGGGCCTTTTCGTTGCGGATCCTGTTCCGGATTCTATCCAGCGCTCCATCACGTGTCAAACGTGCGCGAATCGCATCCGGCGCCTGATTTGTCTGCTTTGCCAGCGCTTCAATCTCGTTGCCGATTTCTTCGTCGCCAACCTCAATTTTTTCTTCTTCTGCAATTTTTTCCAGCAGCAACGCAGCCTTAACCTCTTGAACCGCCTGGTCCCGCTGACCGGCGCGCAGGCGCGGAAGGTCCATTTTCTTCATATGCTCGGAGCTCATTCCTTGGGCGGCGAGGGCGCGGAGGCCACGTTCGAGGCGAATATCAATTTGATGCTCGACGAGAGCTTCTGGAACCTCGAACTCATTGCGCCGAATGAGCTCGGCGAGCAGTTTGTCTTTGGCTTCACGCTCCGCGGTCTGTCGTCGTTCGTGTTCCATGCCTTCGCGGATACGCTGGCGAATTTCATCCAAAGTAGAAAACTCGCCGACCTCTTTGGCGAAATCGTCATTCAGCTCCGACAGCGATTTTTGTTTGATCGCATTGATCTTGACTTTGTAGCCAAAGGTCTTACCGCGAAGCCTTTCGTCGGAAAAATCTTCAGGATAGAGAACGTCAAACGTACGTTCTTCCCCGGCAGTGGCTCCGCGCAGGTTTTCGGTGAACTCCGGCATCGTGGTCTTGCCGCCGATCTCCACCAGAACGTCGTCCATGTGGACAGGCTTGGTTCCTGCTTCATCGTTTTTGGGTGTGCCGTCGAGTGACACCTGTGCGTAGTCTCCGTCGGCGATCGCACGCCCTTCAATCGGAGAGAAAGTTGCCTTCTGCTCTTGCAAACTCTTTAGCGACTCCTCAACTTCTTCACTGGTCACAGAGATTTCAGGATGGTCGGCGCGGAGTTCTTTGTAGCCCTCGACCTTGATCTCAGGCATGACTTCGAAGCTGGCCTTGAAGTGCAAGGGCTTGCCTTCGTGGGCCTGCAGATCGGTGACGCGAGGCTGCGAAATCGGGACCACACCAAGGCGCTCCGCTTCTTTGCGGAAAAACTTCGGCACGAGCGCGTCGATCACATCATTCTGGATGTCCTGCGAGAAGCGCTGGCGAATGATGGACGCGGGAACATGGCCGCGGCGAAAACCCGGGATGCGCGCCAGCTTCTGATATTTCTGGATCAGCACCTCAGTTTCGCGCGAAACTTCCTCGGGAGGAATTTCCACTTCTATTTCGCGTTTGGTGCTGGGTGTGGTTTCGGTTGGGCTCACGTTTTACCTTTCGAGATAATTCATTTAGAAAATCGTCGCTGGTCATTGGTCATTCGTCGTTGGTCGTTCGCGAAAACCGTGATTTGCGGATTTACTCGTAGCTATGAACTTTGGATCCGTTTGGGCCGACGAACGACCTAGTTACTCTGTTGGAGCGTAATACCCATGACGGCTGTGTACTTTTAGACCCTTGTGCTCGGCCATGATCTCGATCGTGCGATATCGGCCATCGTGCTTGAAGCCCTCAGGGCGGTAGGCCAGAGCATATTGGCTGCGAAGATCGGCCTGTATTTGCGCGAAGGCGTTGGCCACGTCGGTTACTTGAAACGGCTCAAACCAGCGGCCCCCAGTAGCGTCGGCTATGCGCTGCAGGATCTTGTCGTATTTTCCACTCTCGGCATAACCCGGAAAATTTGTGCTGATCGTGTAAACAATCACGTTAGCCCGCAGAGCCATGTCGATAGCCTCTTCACGGGTTGAGCGGCTGGAGTTGTCCTCTCCATCCGTGATCAGAACGATAGCTTTACGCACCGAGGCTGTTTCCGCAGTATTCAGCAATCGCTCGCGGCAAGCGTAAAAGAGGGCATCGTAAAGCCTGGTACTGTTGCCGGGTCGCAGACTGCGTATGCCCTTCGAGAGCAGCTCGGCATCGCCGGTGAACTCCTGCGTAACTTCGAGGCTGGAATCGAATCCGAGTACAAACGCCTGATCGTACCTGGGCCGGATCGTTTGGTTCATGAATTCGATTGCGGCCTCCTGTTCAAACTTGAAGCGGCCACGAACCGAGGCGCTGGAATCGATCAGCAGCCCGACTCGCAAGGGAAGGTCGGTCTCGCGGCGGAAGCTGCGAATTTCAAGGACCGGCCTGCCGTCGTCCATCACCTTAAAATCGTTCTTGCTCAGGTCGCGCACATAATGGTTGTGCTTGTCCGTGACCGTGAACACTACAGGAACCTCGTTAACGGTCCTGACGAAGGTTGTGTCGTCTGCCGATTTTGGAGGCGCATCGGAGTCAGCATCGCTGGATCTGGGTGGACCCTCTGTTGAAGCCTGCGGAGCCGGAGCGTTGGGCTGAGTCTGTGGTGCGGGCTGTGTCTGCGGTTGCGACTCAGGTTGTGGCTGCTGTTCTGTTGCGGGAGACGTTTCTTTCGGCTGAACCTGCTTTTTCTGAATGACAGTCGAAGGCGCGGCCGGCAGATCGTCCGTGCCTTGGGCCGAGTTCTGAGCCTTAAGAGGCAAGCTCAGAAAGGCCGCAATCAGAATAACGCACGTGCGACGGAACCGTTCCATGGATGTCTCATTATAGACGCTTCTCCGGGGAGCGATTGGGCCCCAAGTCGCGTAAAAACTTTGTGAGCGGTTCCGGAACCGGACTAGAAAAGCTAAGCAGCTCGCCGCTGCGCGGGTGCTCAAACTGAAGTTCTGCAGAGTGAAGAAAATTTCGGGATAGCGAGATTGTCGGTCCGGACTTTCCGCGAATCTCGTGGGGTGCGCCGTAGAGGGCGTCGCCGACGACGGGATGTCCGAGAGAAGCCATGTGGACCCGAATCTGATGAGTGCGCCCGGTTTCGATTTTGACCGAGAGTAACGTGAACTTGCCGAATTCAGATTCGATGCGCTGTTGAACGACATACTTGGTGATGGCCTCGCGGCCACCGCTGCGGCGAGTAGTCATGCGGATGCGGCGAATCGCGTCGCGGCTGATCGCACTCGATATCGTGCCCTGATTGTTCGCCAGCCAGCCGTGTACGAGGGCGACGTAGGTTTTCTTTACCTTCCGTCCAGCAAATTCGGCGCCCAATTTGCGATGCGCAGTGTCATTCTTTGCCACAACAATCAGACCGCTCGTATCTTTATCCAGGCGATGCACGATTCCTGGGCGCAATTCGCCACCCACGCCCGAGAGCGCGCCGAATCGGTGCAGCAGCGCATTGACCAGGGTTCCGCGATTTCGTTCATCGTCAGTTGCGCCAGCACCGGCATGTACCATCATGCCGGCGGGCTTGTTTACCACGGCGAGATCATCGTCTTCATAAACCACATCGAGCGGAATTTCTTCGGCGATCGCACGAAGCGGGGGCCGTTCAACCTCGCCAACAATTTCAACCTGCTCGCCGCCACGCAGAAGGAGAGAAGCTTTAGCTGGCTTTCCATCCACAAGCACTTTTTTCTGGGCGATGAGTTGCTGAATCCACGAACGGCTGTTGTCGGGAAGTTGCGAGACTAGGAAGTGGTCCAGGCGGCGACCGGTGTATTCGGGCGTGATGGTGAAAGATGTCAGATGTGGTCTCTCTTGCAATGTCATTCTGAGCGAGGTGTGCCGGTTCCATCGGGAAACGGAGAATGGGGTCCAACCCCAGACTGCTTGTTCCAACAGGAACCTCAAGGAATTTGTACAACTAAACCATGAGAATTCCCCGAGAAGGTACTGCTAGCGCACGCAACCACGGGGTCCTTCGACTTCGTAACTGCTTCGCATTCGCGAAGCAGCTACTTCGCTCAGGATGACAGTCTAATGGAAGTGGACCAGGGTTTAGTGCGTAGCAGTTGCTAAGACCGCCTTGGGCTTCGGCCGCAGGTACCAGATCAGGCCGCCGGTCAGGACAAGGCCGATGGCTATCAGTTGGGTTCCGCTGAGGGCTCCGCCAAACACGGAGCCGCGGCCGGGGTCGTCGCGCAAGAACTCAAGGAAGAACCGCGCAATCCCGTACAAAAAAAGGTATGCTCCGAAAATCTGGCCGTCGAATTTCTTGCGCTTAAACATCCAGGTGAGAAGAAAGAAGATACCAAGTTCGGCGGCGGACTCGAAAAGTTGAGTCGGTTCGCGAGGCACGAGCGCATCGACAACCGGCGTTGGTAGCAAATTTTTGAACAGCACTCCCCAGAAATGTTCCGTAGGTTTGCCGTAGCAACAGCCTGCGGCAAAACAACCCAATCGGCCGATGCAATGCCCGATTGCTAGGCCTGGCGCGAACGCGTCGCAAGTCGCAAGGGCGGGCATGTGATGCTTTCTGAGGAACCACCATGCAACAGCGAAAGCGGCAAGCAGCCCGCCGGAGAAAACTCCGCCAGATTGTAGGGTATCGAGGCTGAAGATTTGGCGCAGGTTCTGGCCAAACGTATTTCCCGTTTGCCACTCGAGAACAATGTAGAGCAGCTTCGAACCTACGATTCCCGCAAGTACAACCGCGATACCAAAATCCCACGCGTTCTCAGGCTTGATTCCTTGCTTTGCGGAGTTGCGGACGCTGATCCAAAGGCCGACCAGAACACCTAGCGCGACCAGGACACCATAAGTGGGTATAGAGAAATGACCGATTTGAAAAAGTCTGGGGAACACTCACTAATTAGATGCAGAGCACCGCGGTAAAGTCAAACTGGTTGTCCTTCGTGTCCTTCATGGTTCAAACGGTTTTAAAGCATCAACCACAAAGGACACGAAGTTACACGAAGGAAATCAGCTTCTAATAGATTCGCGAAGGGAACGAGATATTTACTTCAAATTGAGAAGCCGACCCACTTGACCGTGTGACGGGCCGAGAATGAACCGTCGGTAGACGTTTGGGACCCTCCGAGATCCTTTAGGCCTCTCCGCATGGCGGAGCATGGCACACCAGATCAGATACGAGTCAGGCCCCGTTCATTCAAGCATTGGTTCAAAAATCGGTTACCGCCATCACCAACCTTGCAGGCCGGCTTTCATTTGGGATGCTAGGCGAAAATCGGTCAACTTCGCAAGGGGGGTAGGCGAAAAAGATGGTACTAAGGTTGCTTTCAAAACGGATCAAGGACCGCCACGGATTTGCACAGATTTTCGCGGATTTTAATTAGGATTCATCTTCAATCCGTGATAGTCCGGGCAATTCCGTGGCAGGATTCTATTTGCTTTGCGGACGGCTGGCCGGGGGAACGATTCCATTCATCCGGAGATATTCGACCATCTGGCCGTAATGATCCATCGGATGCGCAACGGCAAACGAACCCACGCTGAGGCGGGCCATCTTCATCTCACCAAATACGGTTACCTGGTCTAATTCATTCTTGTCGCTTATCGAAGCCAGGGCCTTATGCAGATACGCGAAAGAGTCATTCAGGAACTTCATGATTTCAGCTTTACTCTTGACCGTGGCTGGTCCTTTTTCCTCGCCCGTATCGACCGGTGGTTTTTCCTGCAGAACGCTGGCGCCGAAAATGTAATTGACGGCAGCGACGTGTTTCACCTGCTCCGCAAAGGTACGGACACCCTTGAACTCGCCGGCCGTCGGGGCGAACGAATATTTGTCTTCCGGCATGGCTTCAGCTGTCGACACAAATTGCTGCTCTGCAATGCTCAAAACCCCGTTGAGTGCATCCCCCGGAGTCTTTGCAGGCGGTGGCGTTGGCATTTGACTGAACGCGAATCCAGAGCAACAAAGCACAAGGAAAGCTCCGAGCAGTAGTTTCTTATTGCGCATAGCAATCTTCTCCTCAAGTTGAAAGTTGTCTTGCCCCAGAAAGGTGATACCGAACAATCACTGGCTGCCGACGGAAGGCGCCATTTCCGGCACCTCAAACGTGAGCCGAAACCGCCGTACAGTAGCCAGCCCCGCGATCAGAGCTGCTGCCGAACAAAGCATTGTAGTCGGCACGCCGAATTTTGTCGCCAGCGCGCCCCAGCCGGCGCTCCCCAGCGCCATCCCTCCCTGCAGTACCAGCAGGTACATGGAAATCGCACGCGCCCGCATCCAGCTCGGGGTCATGATTTGGGCCGCTACGTTCAAGCACGCGACAATGCTGATCCAAGCCATTCCGCCCGCAAACAAAATTATCGCGAGCCAGCCGAAGTTTTGGGTCCGTCCCGCGCCAAAAGTTGCGAGAGCAAATAACACTATTGCACTTGCGACCAGACCATCGACCGAGAGTCTTGTTCGCAAGCGCGGAAGCAATCCAGCCCCGGCTAGTGCGCCAAGTCCAAACACCCCGAGCAGCAGGCCGTATCCCGATGCGCCGTATGGGCGAGCAATAATAGGCAGGAGAGCGAGCACCGAACTCGCGCCAACGCTAAATACAGCCGTACGAATCAGAACGCAATGCACCGCAGGCGCAGAACGCACATAACGAAGGCCGGCGCGCAACGACTCCGTAATGCGACCGCGCTCCGCCGGTTCAAGGTTAGGCCGCTTCCAGCGATATAAGAAAAGAATCACGCCAAAAAAGCCGGCGGCGTTCATCAGGAATGCAACCCCGGAGTTGGTAGCAGCAATTACGAAACCGCCGAGAGCCGGGCCGACAGCGCGCGCCACATTAAATGCCGCTGAATTGAGGGCGACAGCGGTGGCATGGTTCCTTGGAGAGGCAACCTCCGGTGTGATGGCCTGCCACGCAGGATCATTTACGACCGCGCCCAACCCAAGCAGAAACGTAAACAGCACCAGCAGCCACGGCGTGACGTAGCCGAGCAGCGTCAATATACCGAGCGATGCGGCGGCAGCAACCATCCATGCCTGGGTGACTAACAAAAAACGGCGGCGATCGACCATGTCGGCGAGTGCGCCGGCAGGCAGGATCACCAGGAAGACAGGAAGCATTATGGAGGCCTGGACCAGGCCGACCATGAACGGAGATGTGGTGAGCTGGGTCATGAGCCAGGCGGCGCCGACCATCTGCATCCATTTGCCGATGTAGGAAATTACGGCCGCAATCCAAAGCGAACGGAACAGCGGTTCGCGCAAAGGCGCCAGTGCAGAGTTGCTATCGTGCTCGCGCAGAGTGGAGGGTGGCGCGTGAAGGTAATCAGCCATCAGCTTGCCTTCACTTCCGCAGTGTTAGGAATTGCAGCCCGGAACGGCCAGTCGCGATAACGCCACGCTCGCATGATGTACAGAAGGATCCCGGCAATCAAGATCACGAACGCGTAGCGAATTTCCTTAAGAAAATCTTTGCGCGCCAGCAGAATGTACGCGAAGCCGAAGATGGCCAAAATGGCTGGAGCCGGATAGAGCCACATGCGGAACGGACGCGGCATGTCGGGCCGCCGTACGCGAAGAACGATAATGCCGACAGCTTGAAGGATGAATTGCAGCAGAATGCGAATGACCACCAGCGCCGAGATTACGTCCGCAAGCGAGAAAAAGCAAAACAGCAGGCCTGCGCCGCCCAGAGCGAGCAGGGAGATATGCGGAAAACGGTACACCGGATGGATCCGCGAAAAAACTTTGAAATAGTTTCCGTCCAAAGCGGCAGCGTAAGGCACGCGTGAGTAACCCAGCATCAGCGAAAAAACCGAAGCGAAAGCGGTCCACATAACGAGCACGGTCACGAGGTTCGCTGCCCATGGGCCATAAATCCGTTCCATGAAGGTCGAGACGACATAGAGCTTATTGTTGGAATTCGGGGAGCGCAGCATCTCGTGCCAGTCGACCACGCCCAGGATGCTGACGTTCATCATTAGATATAGACATGCGACGAGGAAAATCGATAGCAGCAAGGCGCGTGGGATATTTTTTGCAGGTTCTTTGATCTCATCCCCGAGGAAACAGACGTTGTAAGCGCCCCAATAATCATAGGTGGCGATCAGCATTGCCGAACCTAGACCGAGCCAAAAATTTCTGGAGAGCGTGAACGCTCCCGGGGGAAAACTCAAAGCTCGCGCGGCATTAAAGTGTGTGAATCCGGCGAAGATGATCCAGCCAATCGTTCCCATCACGCCGAACCATAAAAATTTCGAAAGGAAACCGATGTCGGTGATGCGCCGGTAAAGCAGCAACACTGCGATCAGCACAATCCCGATTGCGATGAAAGTGGTGCCTGCGGCCGCCCAGTGCAACTGCAATGTGCCGAGCAGTGGCAGGTGCAGGCTCCAGCTATAAGCAGCGTATTGCTGTTCCAATCCCGGGAGCAGATAAGCGGCGTAGCTGGCGAATCCGATTGCACCGGAAGCAATGGACAAAGGTGCGCTGAAGGAGAGCTGCCAGATGAACAAAAACGAAACCAGTTTACCGAGACGATGTGGGCCGTAGATTTCACGCAGATACTGATACGATCCGCCGGAACCGGGTATTGCGGCTCCCAGTTCCGCCCAGACCAGCCCGTCGCAGGTTGCCAGCAGCGCGCCAATGATCCAGCCCAGCATTGCCTGCGGGCCGCCCATCGCGCTCACCACCAAGGGAATGGTGATGAACGGACCGACGCCGATCATGTCGATCATGTTCAGTGCGGTCGCGCTGCCCAAGCCGATGCCGCGGATGAGTTTGGGATTCTCGGGTTGGTGTGGGCCCGGCATTTGTTTAGCGACTGGGCAGCTGGCTTCTAACAGCCGGCTTTCTTTTTAAGCTTTGTCATTCCGAATGGTTTACGCCATGAGGAATCTGCTTTTCACTGCTGCGACCCATTTTCGGGGCAGGCGAGAAGCAGATTCCTCACGCCTAAAGGCGTTCGGAATGACATATTCGTTCTTTTGTTTTCCAAAAACTGAAAAGCCCACGGCTAGTGCCCAGCCCCCGCGCTCACTAAATTGACGAATAGACGAATTGCTCCCGGCACTCCTGCGGGTAATTGACGGAAGAATGCGTATCCGGTGTAGATGTATGTCCCCTTGCCGTACTTCGTGATCAAGAGTCCGCCCTTTTGATCTGGCTCATTTGGATCGTGGCAGGAAAGCAACGGCTTGAAATGATCATCCCATTTGTCCATGAAATAAAGCCCGCGCTCCTGCACCCAGCCATCGAAATCCTTCTGAGAGATTTCATTGGGATAATGAAAAACCTGATCATCCGGCGCGAGAATTTGCACCGGCGCCTCTTCGACCGAAACCCGCGCACGGCCTAAATCTGCTGGATATGGTGTGAAGTGCCCGCTATTGAAATCGCCAATGCTGTTGTTGTTCTGCACGATCAGGGTCCCACCGTTGGAGACAAAATTAAGCAGTTTCTGATTGTTCGCAACGAGATCCTTTTGTGTATCGTAAGCGCGGACGCCCAGAATAATCGTCCCATACCGCGCGAGATTTTCTGTCGGCAATTTGTCTGCTGGAATTAGCGCGACGTTCATGCCGATCTGCTGCAACACCGTAGGGATATCATCGCCCGCGCCCATGACGTAGCCGACTTTGAGGTCCTTCGGAACTTTCACGTCGACGATGCTGACGCGCTGCACGGCGGGCGCGAAGTAGTAGGCGCTGCCGAGGTCTGCGCGGGTGACCAGGGTGTATCCTTCGGCGTATTTCGTTCCACCGGCGTCGAGGACGGCGCGAATTTCGGAGCGGCCTTCTTTTAGATTGGCGGGGAAGACTTTGAATGTGAAGTCCTGTTGGTCGCCGCGTTTGGGCAGGGTGACTTTCAGGCTGTCGGGTTCGGCGCGCCATCCGGCGGGAAGATCGAGATGCAGAGTCCCGGCGGGGGCTCCGGTAAGGTTGGAGCTGACGCCGACTTTGATGGTGGTTTCTTTTCCGTCGGCGACGGGTAGCACTTGTTCGCTGGGTTCGAGGGCGACGGAGAAGGGCGGGACGATGGCAACCTCCAGCTTCTCTGGTTTCCCATCCTCTCCGCGAGTGTCCGCGATCAGAGGCACCGACAGCCAAGGCCAAGGCATCCGCCAAGATGGTCCGTTCTGGGGGGTGGGGTGATGCGACATTACATAGGCAACCTTTTCGCGAAAGAGAGACGGCGCAAATGGGAGTGTTTGAAACCGCGTTTGGTCGATTGTGTTCACGCTGTCCGTCTCGGGATTCTGACGATGCCAATAGGGGCGCGTGTAAAAGGAAACGACTCTCGGTTTCGGGACGGGGTCCGAGGATTCTGTCGAATATTCTTCGCCTGGTCGCACAGGCAGATGTGGCGGTGCAATTCCTAGGTCAAGGCCTGGGAGTGGCCCACCATAACTTGTCCGAAGGTCGTATCGAGACCCGTTGCGAAATCGTACGCGGAGGTTGACCTCATCTCCAGGGCTTGCCGCGCCCGTGCCAACTGCTACCGCTTCAGCCGAAATGTCCAATGCAAGATTGAGAGCGCTATTTGCCTGAGCTTCCTTTGTGTTGAGTGCGTCAACCAAGGCATTCTTCTTGGCAGCGCGCAGGCTACCGTTGTTGATTCTTATGGCCGCCGAGTTTAGTTGGTTAAACGCATCAAGCAATGGCTCGGCAGCCTCATCCATCGGCGTCTTCTCTGCTTCATCGACATCATCCCTGATTTGGCGCAGTTTGCTGGCGAGCCATCGGATGTTGTCATTGCCTAGCTTCGCCGATAATCCCGGCAAACTGGTGTCAATGCCGTCGAAGAGGTCTTTCTCGTGACCGCTCGCGTCTTTGGTATTCGGCAGCACGGAATCAACCAGCTTGTAAAAAGCAAATCGCGGTCCGGAGGGGAACTTCAAATCAGCGAGGCCTTGTGATGTCTGGTGGCGCAAACCCTCAATCGCAAACTGGAAGTAGGACATGCCGAGCAAGGGATCTTCCTCGCCGGTGTTCAACTTGACGGTGTAGTTTTCGTCGGGACACGTGCTGGCGCCGAAGCCGCAGACATTCCCGATGTAAAGCTTCTTCGGTTGCCAGGGCTGCAGGCCTTCTTTGATCTGCTCGGGGAATCGACTCGGATCGGCGGCGGCACGAAAAGCTTCTTTGGTGAGAATCGCCGAAGCCTGATGATGTCCGTGGCCATCTCGGTCTGTCCCTGAGAAGCGCGCTATCAGCACGTCGGGGCGAAACTCACGGATAACACGCACCATATCTTGCAAGGGAACGTCGTGGCCGCCCCACTTCTGAAAAGTTTCTTCGGGAGTCTTTGAGTATCCGAAGTCGGCGACTCGCGTGAATCTTTGCTCGACACCGTAATAACGGTCGGAAGCAAGCAACTCAAGCGTGCGCAAAATGCCGAGTTCATCGGAAAAGGTGTCGCCGGTTTTATTTTGTCCGCCCTCGCCGCGGGTCAGTGTGAGCAAAAGCGTCTGCACGCCCTTGCCTCGGGATTCGAGCGTGAGCAGCCCGCCATCTTCGTCGTCCGGATGGGCAACCACCATCATCAGCCGGCCGGTGGTTTGCAGTTTGCGAAGTTCTTGTTTCAGACCTGCCGAGCCCGTGTCCTGCGGGAGGGGATCGAGATAGCTGATGGATTTCGCAGTCTGGGGAGATTGCGCGAAGCCGGCGATGGAAAGGGAAAGAAGGAAGACGGTGAGCAGCAAAGTCGAACGAGATTCTACAGGCGAGCTTGCCGCTTTAGCGGTGTGCATATTTCTTATGAGACTGCTGCGTGCGCCCATTGGGAGCAAAATTTTGTGCCGTCCACGCGGGACTCGCAGAGATCGTCGCGCTTTCCCAGCACTCACGTGCTGGGCTAATTATTTGCCGCTCCTTCGGAGCTCAGTTCGTTTGACGCCTGAGGTCCGATCTCGATCGGCCTGGCCTGATCAACCCTTTCCGCGTGCTCATGGACTGTACTTCCAATCAATACGTCGCCCTCCACGGCGCTCACAATTGCGTTCAGCCACTGGTTGGGGCGTTGCCGTCCAAGCAGCTTCAGCTTAAGGTAGTTGTCAGTTAGTGCTTCGGTCCAAATCCTACCTGGATTTTCAGAAATCACATTTAACGTGATGGCCTCGATCCTCTGGCCGACAAATGCTCGCGTGAACTCGCGCTTCTTGACAGCAGCCAACTCACGCAGGATGCGATTTCGTTCGCGTGCCACGTGCACCGGAACTTGATCGGGCATTGTTGCAGCCGGCGTACCCGGCCGCGCCGAAAATGTGAAGACGTGCAAATAGGTGACGGGTAGTTCTTCAATCATGCGGCGAGTTTCCTCAAATTCAGTTTCGGTTTCGCCGGGAAAGCCGACCATGACGTCTGCGCCAATCGCTGCGGTAGGCATCGCAGCGCGGATTTTTTCAATTTTCTCGCGATAGTGCCATGGGCGGTACTTGCGGTGCATGCGGCGCAGCACGGCATCGCTGCCGGATTGCATAGGAACGTGCGCGTGCTTTGCAATGCGTGGGGAGTCCGCCATGAGCCGGATGAACGAGTCACTCCAGTCCATAGGCTCGACCGACGAGATACGAAGCCTTTCGAGAGACGTATGGTCGAGAATTGCGCGAATTAAATCTTCGAATCTTGGCGGGCGGGGGCGCCCGCCCCACATGGGTTCTTGTTGAAAATCGCGGCCCCAGCGGCCGAGGTTGATTCCCGAGATCACAACTTCGCGGTATCCTGCCTCGACCAGCTGATTCACTTCGCGCAAAACTTCATCCAGCTTCAGGGATCGGCTGCGACCCCGCACTGACGGGATAATGCAAAAGGAGCAGCGGTTATTACACCCGTCTTGAACTTTCAAGTTGGGACGCGTGCGTGCGTTGGCAGAATCGAAAACCGGCGCGGCAATCAGCTCGGTGTGCGCAAATATGTCGGAGACAAAAATCGAATCGTTGAATGAAGTGCGCTTCCCAACCAGACTACCGATGGGGACGAAATTTGTCGCACGCCCGTCCTTCTCAGACTGTGCTTGCAATGTAATCCGTGCCAGATCATTTTTGTGAGAGTTGCCAATGACGACCGAAACGCCTGGCAAAGATGCAACCTCCTGCGGCGCCCGCTGAGCGTAGCAGCCGGTAACTATTACTTCGCATCCGGGGTTCTCTCGGCGTACTCGACGGATGGCGGCGCGTGCGTCCTGCTCGGCGTAAGCTGTTACAGCGCAAGTATTAAGCACTACATACCGCGCTCTTCGAGGGTGGTCGGCCCGGGTGAGGCCATTTTCCCGAAATTGCTGTTCAATGGCAGCGCCGTCTGCCTGGGTAGCGCGGCAACCGAAATTTTCTACGTAAAAGCTCGGCACCCAACTATACTAACGTATGTAGATCGCAGGATTCTTCGCAACGCCGCGGTCCCCCGATTCGTATTCGAGGCATTCATGAAGCGCAGGATTCTTCTGGTGGATGACGATGCAACCGTACTGCTGACACTGAAAGCAGTGCTTGAACTGAATCAGTTCGATGTGCAGACCGCGTCGTCCGCAGCCGAAGGCATTGAGAAGTTGATGTCAGGCGAATACGACATGGTGATAACCGACTCGCGCATGGAGACCGACGACGCCGGATTCCACGTGATTCGCGCTGCCCGTCAGCAACGCTATAACCCGGCGACTGCGTTGCTCACCGCATATCCTCCGCGCAGCATGGAAGGGAAGCACAACACTGCGCAATCGGTGCTGGTTAAGCCGATCGGCACCAAGGATTTGCTGCGTCAGATCGAGGCCTTGCTGGTGCAACACCAGGACGAAAAACAATCGCGCGCCCGATTGGCGCACTACGATGCTCTGGCTTCGCCGAAGCAACAGAAGGCCGGCTAGCCACGGGCCAAAGCTAGCCGCATCGCCTAAAAATCAGGCGCTCGCTGCTTGCCGCCGCTCCCGGAAACACTCACGGCAAAAAACCGGACGACCCTGAGTCGGACGGAAAGGCACAGTTGTCTCCTTGCCGCAGTGCGAGCACACCGCATGGGTCTCAACTTTTGGGCGTGACGCGAAGCCCTGCCTGAGGGGTACGGCACCCACTGAGGTGAGCCGCTTGGTCTTGCAGGTTTTACAGCGCTTGGGTTCGTTCTTAAATTGCTTATCGTGGAAGAAAAGTTGCTCGCCGGCGGTGAAGACGAAGTCCGCGCCGCAGTCAATACACTTTAGAGTCCTGTCGTGGAATTCCATCCGAGAGCTCCTTTGGCCCAGTCCAAATAGGCGCAGACGCTTGGGGTTGCGCCTAGCGCAATCGTGCCCCTCTGTTGAACTGCTACCCTGGGTTCGGCCCTCCGCACGGGGAAGTGTGCGGAATACAGCTTTAAAAGTCCCGGCAGGAGAATAATTCCGAGTGTTGTTAAATATAGGTGTGAGGGCCGCAACTCACGGTTGCGGCCCTACAGCGTTATTCCTGCTCCTTACGGTGTTTCTTGCGGCTACGTTTGCGGGCCAGCGCTTCCTTAACTCGCTGCTTCTCGCCCGGCTTCAGGTAAAAGGAGTGACGCTTCACTGCTTTAATAATGTCTTCCTGTTGTACCTTCCGCTTGAAGCGGCGCAGAGCGTTTTCCAGCGACTCGCCTTCTTGCAATCGAACCTCTGCCAACGAAACCACACCCCCAAACTGGTCCTGGTTGAACTCGTCCTTTATTGCAATTTAGCCGCATAAAGTCAAGCAAATATCAGATTTGTCACGCGGAAAACTTCGCATTTCGAATTCGGTATAGAGTTTCCGATTCAAAAGCCCAGGCGCAAAGCAAACTGGAGCTGGCGAGGTGCGTATGCGTTGGTAGCGTGCATAAAATTGGTCGGCACTTGGTAGTAGGCGGGGAAGTATTTGATTCCAATAACCTTAGTTCCATAGTTGAATTGCGCGGCATTGCTCACGGCACCGTCGCTGGTGAGTTGAAAGCGGCTGTTGAGCCTATTGAACAGGTTGAAGGATTCTGCAGTAAATTCCAGCTTCCAGCCATTCTTTGCGTAGATCCGGCGCGCCAGCCGCATATCGGTGCTCGAATAATCCGGGCCGACAAATGAATTCCGCCTGGCTCCCGGCAAACGGTCATTGCCGTAGTTGCCGTCCTGATTCGCATCGCCCGCCGCTGTCGCATCCACAGGTCTTCCGCTGCCCGCGGTCACGACGCCGGAATTTTTCCACCCCTTGGTAAGTGTCCCCAGCCATCCGTGACCGCCATTCAATGCGTGCGGCTCGTACATCCACGAAAATACAAATCGATTGCGCTGATCGGTGACGCTATTCGCCTTCTCCGAATTAGGCGCATAGGAATTCTGCACGGTTGCGGGAACTCCGGCGACGAGTGCGTCCTGGCCGTCGTCGATCGCGTGCGCGTATGTGTATCCGAGGCTGAAATAGAGCCCATGTGTCATCTGGCGACGAATCGAGATGGTCGTGCCATGGTAAACGCTCGACGCCGCGCTCTCGTAAACATCAATTGATCCAAGTTGGGGGATGGGTCGGGCAAGAGGATTAATGCAGGGCGGATAAGGACAGGTTAGAGAGCTGGCAAGTTGCCATGGTGCAAAACTATCGACTGCTCCATAGCCGAGCAGGTTCACTCCGGACGCGTCGTAAACCGGGTATTCCACGTGTGTGGGCGGAGGCAGATTTACGTCGCGCGCGCGGATCAAATCCTGTCCGCGAACGAAGGAGTACGAGATCTCTCCGACCACACGATCGGCAAGTTCACGCTCCAGGCTGACGCTGACTTGGTGGACCTCCGGCGAGCGAAAGTTGTGGGCGAAGGCAGAAATATTAGTTTGCGCAAACTGCATCAGGTTTGTCGGGACCACGCAAGAATTTGCCAGGAGCCCGCAGTTCACCAAAGAGTAGGGATACTGGGGGAAGATCTGTTCGTTGTAATAGTTCGTCTGATTAAGAAAAATTGAGTTGGGCGTGAGACCGTTTTGGGTCTCGATGGTCGAATTGTAGATTTGCGGAATGCGCGGATAGAAGAGGCCATATCCGATTCGCGCCACCAAAGGCCGTTGATCGCCGATGGAATACGACAGTCCCACTCGCGGCGCAAAGTTTTTCGGATTGAACGGGACCTTGCCAGAATCGGGCCACAGTGGATTTGTCTTCAGGTATTTTGTGCTGAAAGTTTGCAGATCGTAACGGACCCCAAGGCTAACGTCGAAATGATCGGTTATTCGAATCATGTCCTGCGCGAACGTCGCATATTCATTTGTGTTCGGATGGCTGACTGCCGATCCAAAATTCTGAACATAATAATGTGGGACCTCGTGCGCGTAAGCGCGCAGCGGGGTCAATTCCAGACCGCCGAGCATAGGCTGAAACGTGAATGGATTCACGCGAATGGGATCGAAGATGTACTCGCCCCCGAAATTTGAGGGGAAAAAGTCATAGATCTTTGTGATCAGCGCGTCGCCCCCAAATTTCCACGAATGTCGTGGGCCTTCCCGGCTGATGGTCTCGGCAAAGTGAACGCGGTTCTCATGTGTTTCACGCGGCAGAATCGTCGACCGCCCCAGTCCGTCGAAAACGCTTGGAATGCGGGTGAGTGGAGTGTTCGAATTGGTTTGCGACCATTGCAGGTCGCGTGAAAACTGGGCGCGGAAATGACTTACCGTTCGCCATGAAAGCGCGCTGGTGAGAGACGCAGTAGCGGTTCCTGTCTCGACGTTCTCAATTCCGTTATCTGAGATGCCGTACGTTGTCACAGGACTGGAGGGGTCTATGAAAACGTTGTTTGTACCCGAATAATGAGACGTGTTGAGCCGCAGGGCGAGTTGATTATGCGACGAGATATTTACGTCCAGCTTCACGAACCCAGCGTTTCCCAGCAGCTGTGAAGGATAAAGGCCCGCTTGCTTTGACAGTTGCCCTGCGGTTGCAAATACCAGAGCCTCGTCGTCTGCCTCAAAATCACCCGGTGTGGCTGGGCCGGCGCCCAGTTGCGGGATTACCGTTGCGCCTCCGTTTACGAATCGTACGACCGTCGGCTCCTGGAAAATATGCTGATCGTATCCGGCGAAGAAGAAGACACGATTTCGGCGGAGTGGGCCGCCGACAGTGAATCCGAACTGGTGCTGCCGAGCCTCTGGCTTGATATTTAATTCCGGATCACGGGCGTCGAAGCTCCTGTCCCGCAAGTAGTAAAAGGCGGTGCCGTGAAATTTGTTAGTTCCGGACTTTGTGACCACATTCACCACCGCGCCGCCGGTCCTTCCAGAGTCGGCGGAAGTGGAATTTGGCGAGACCCGGAACTCCTGAACCACCTCATTTGAGAACTGATAAGGCGCACGGTAACGGCCACGCGCCTGCGCAAAAAAAGCGTTGTTGTTGTCCCCGCCGTCGACCAGGTAGCTGGTTTGAAAACCACGAACACCGCCGAATGACAAGTCCCCGTTCGAGGTGGAATTTTGCCCGCGCGGGTCGGTCGTCGCCTGTGACGTGAGCAGGCACAGGTCAGTAAATCGCCGGCCATTCAAGGGAAGATTGAGGATTGCGCGTTCATCTATCACTGCCGACAAGCCACGAGGTTCCGTCTCCACAGGGCGCGGTTCGGCGGAAACCGTGACGTTTTCGCGCGCTCCAGCGATCTGAAGCTTGAATTCGATTTCCGTAACGCCGCCCAGGGTCACATGCAGGAAGGGGCTGAGCTGGGGCGACATCTTTTGCGCAGTCGCGCGCGCTGAGTAGTCGCCAGGCGGGAGCAACTGGAAGGCGAATCGCCCTTCGCGGTCGGATGTTTGCTGATAGTGAGAGGCCGTCGAGTTATTTACCAGCGCAATTGTTGCTCCGACAATTCGGCTGCCGGAAGGATCAAGCACAATCCCGCGAACCGAGCCGGTTGATCCATCCTGCGCATAACCCAACCATGGCAGCAGAAGAACTGCTGCGAAGCAGAAGCTGACGTACCGCATAGACTCACTCCATTAGGCGAGGTGAGTCCGGCCTCGACGGGAGACTTCTCTCGTATAGCACGAACAGCTGCCCGAGTCAGTGATGGGGGAAGGAAAATTCTCTCGCGCTTCCCGCTATGGGAAAATTTGTTAGCATTTAGCACTCAGCAGTCAGCATTTAGGTTTTTGGCAGGTGCATTGCGCCCGCCGATATTGACGGAATACCAAATGCTGAATGCTGAGTGCCTCCCCATGATCCGCTCCTACAAAGGTGTTTCGCCCACGATCCCGAGTTCGTGCTACGTCGATGACTCCGCACAGATCATCGGGGATGTAGTGTTGGGCGAACACGCCAGCGTATGGATGAACGCGGTCATACGTGGCGATGTGCACTCAATTCGCATCGGCGCGTACTCGAACATTCAGGATTGCAGCGTGCTGCACGGGATGAAGGAGCAGTACGGCGTTTTTCTCGGAGAGTACGTTACAGTTGGGCATTCGGTTACGCTTCACGGATGCACAATTGACGACCGTTGCCTGATTGGAATGGGATCGATAATTCTGAACGGTGCGAAGATTGGCGCCGGCTCGATTATTGCGGCGGGGACTCTGATTCCAGAAAAGACGGTGGTGGAACCGGGTTCGCTGTGGATGGGGTCGCCGGGAACATTCCGCCGCAAGCTGGAGCAGAAAGATGCTGAGTCCATCCTGCGATACGCGAATAATTATTTGGGATACAAGGATGCGTATTTGGCGGAGCGGAAGTAGTAGCCGTCTCCTAAATTTGTCATCCTGAGCGGAGTTCAATCTTCGCATGCGCGAAGATTGGACTACGCGAATGCTTTCGCCGGCGAAAGCATTTGCTGCGCTCAGGATGACAGTGTTTTTGTTTTTAAGCTAAGAGATGATAGCTAACAGCAAGAAGCTAGAACGCCAACGACGAACGACCAACGACCAACGACGAACGAGCTAATGATTAAAGCAGTCCGAGGAACGCGCGATCTTCTGCCGCCAGAGACGGCGCTGTGGAACTTCGTCGAAGCCACGGTGCGCGACGTGTTCCGTGCCTACAATTTCCAAGAAATCCGCACGCCGATTTTTGAAAGCACAGAATTGTTTGCTCGGGGCGTCGGCGAGGAGACCGATGTTGTCTCGAAGGAAATGTACACCTGGCAGGACCAAGGGCGCGCTGAAAGTGACAGAGGTCAATCGCTGACCCTTCGTCCTGAGAACACCGCCGGGGTGGTCCGCGCTTATATCGAGCACAAGCTCTGGGACCGCGGGTTGAACAAGCTCTTTTATATTGGGCCCCAATTTCGGAGGGAACGTCCACAGAAAGGACGGTATCGCCAGTTTTATCAGATCGGCGCGGAGGTCATTGGGCCGGCGACTTCGGGCAGCGAATCACCGGCGCGCGATGCGGAGATTCTTGAGTTGCTGGCAACATTGCTTGACCGGCTGGGAATCACAGGATGGCAACTCCAACTCAATTCCATTGGGTGCGCGAATGATCGCGCCGCATACAACGAAGCTTTGCGCAAAGCGCTCGATCCTGTCAAAGACAAGATGTGCGTCGATTGTCAGCGCCGCGCGGTGACAAATCCGTTGCGCGTGTTCGATTGCAAAGTCCCAGAAGATCAGCCGATCATTGAAAAGCTGCCGCGCATCAGCGAATTTCTCGATGAACCTTGCCGTCAGCATTTTCAGCAGGTGCAGGAAATTCTGAAATCTGTAGGCGTGCCATTCACGCTCGACGACAGATTGGTTCGGGGACTCGATTACTACACGCGCACGGCATTTGAGTTCACGCACGGGGCGTTGGGAGCGCAGAATGCGATTCTGGGCGGCGGAAGATATGACGGACTGTCAGAAGCCCTAGGCGGACCTCCGGCACCGGGAATCGGATTTGCCATCGGCGAGGACCGTCTGGTGATGTCGTTAGGCAAATCCCCAGAAGACGTGCTGCGCAAGCCGGATGTTTACATTGCTCCGCTCGGCGCTGGCATGAACAAGGAAGCAGCTCGCCTGGCGCAAGAGCTGCGCCAGCACGATATCGTGGTCGAACTCGGAGACGAAACCTTCCGCCTGAAGAAATCACTTGAGACGGCCAGCAAGCTGGGCGCTAAGTATGCACTGATTGCGGGCGAAGACGAATTGAGCACGGGAGTATTCGCGCTCAAGAACCTCGCGACAGGCGAACAAGCCTCGGTGGCGAGACCAGAGCTGGCAGCGCGGATCCGCTCATAAGCAAAGTCTCCACGGAGAAGAGGATGAAAGCGCTCTTATTGCTTTTATTGTGCGTCGTACTATTGGCTGCTGTCGTGTCGGCGGAGTCCAATCAAGAAAAAGAGAACTCCAGTTCAGAAGGCTTGATTGCGAAATCCAATCAGGTGCAAAGCCTGAGAGAGGCCAAGAACATAGCCGCTCTGAAATCTCTCCTTACTCCCGATTTTGAAAATGTGGGCAGCGAAGGGAAGCTTCACTACTTGGGCGAGTTCCTGGACGACGCTCACGATGGGACTCTGCGCAATTTCGAGACCTACGACGCCCACGTTGTTCCCATTGATTCAGCGACTGCACTAGTTACCTACAACATAGTTGTCTCGATGGTAGAAGGTGACGATGTTCTCTCGCCGCGCTATCAGCGGATTTCTGACCTCTGGGTGCGGCAGGGCGACGACTGGCGGCTCAAGTTCGAACAGGCGACCCCGTTGCGGCCGGTTGATTAACACCAGCTCCATCAAATCTGTATTGACGAAGACCGGGAACCCGGCCTAGTATTCGCACGCCGGCAGTCTTAGCCGGAATAGGAGGCGCCATGCGACGTTCATTATTTGCCCTAGGCATAGGATTTATCACACTGGTCGGTGCGGTATCAGTTCAAGCGCAGATGGGACCAGCGGCACCCGCACCGGAATTGAAGAAACTTGATTTTATGACCGGCACCTGGACTGCTGAAGGCACCGTCAATCCAGGGCCCGGAATGCCCGGCGGAAAGTTTTCAGAAACAACGCGTGGCGAGTGGATGGAAGGGAACTATTTCCTGGTAGAGCACAGCGACGGCGACATAGGTCCCATGGGCAAATTCAAGGAGCTGGCGGCGATGGGTTACGATTCCGATCGCAAAGTTTATACCTATACCGCCTTCAACAGCATGGGACAGGCTGAGTCTTCGACCGGCACAGTGGACGGCGACACCTGGACCTGGCTCAGTGACGAGCACATGGGCGGCATGACGATGAAGGGCCGCTTCACCATGAAGGTGCTCTCGCCCACGTCGTACAACATGAAATTTGAGTTGTCGCAAGACGGTACGAACTGGAAGACGGCCATGGAAGGCAAGGCAACAAAGAAGTAATCATGTAGCGCCGGGCGTCTATGCCCGGCGGATCTCTTCGTGCGGTCATTTGCCGGCTTGCCCGGACGTGGATGTCCGGGCCTACACATCCAGGCATGCGATCAAGATCACTTCTGCCGTTTATAATCTTTGGTTCGGCCCACCGCTATTCAACTCAGCTCAGCGTTCAGTGCATGCGGTTCTTGCTGATGGCTGATAGCTGACGGCTGATGGCTAATTTCCTCTGAAAGGCAAAGCTTGCTCGACTTTTTAGGCGACTTAAAACGCACGCACATGTGCGGCGCCCTCCGTCCATCGGACGCGGGGCATAAGGCCGTGCTCATGGGCTGGGTGAACCGCCGCCGCGATCTGGGCAGCATTATTTTTATTGACCTGCGCGACCGCACTGGCGTGACCCAGGTAGTGTTCAACCGCGAACTGAATCCGACGGCCCACCAGAAGGCCGAGCAGCTGCGCAATGAGTACGTGATTGCGGTCACCGGAAAAGCCAAACGTCGCGATGCCGATACCATCAACAAAAACATTCCCACCGGCGAAGTGGAACTGGTCGTCGACGAGTTGCGGCTGTTGAATGAATCAAAGCAGCCGCCGTTTCTGCCGAGCGAAACTGTCCTGCCGAATGAAGAGATGCGCCTGAAGTACCGCTATATCGATCTTCGTCGCGAACCGATGCAGTTCAACATCGAGATGCGGCACAAGGTTTCGAAAGCGATCCGCGACTATCTCTCAGCGGAAGGATTTTTCGAAATTGAAACGCCCTTTATGACCCGTTCTACGCCCGAGGGGGCGCGAGATTATCTGGTGCCCAGCCGGGTGCAGCCAGGAAGCTTTTACGCCTTGCCACAATCGCCGCAGATGTTCAAGCAGATCCTGATGATTTCGGGATTCGACAGGTATTTCCAGATCGTGCGTTGTTTCCGCGATGAAGACCTCCGTGCTGACAGACAGCCGGAGTTCACGCAAATCGATTTGGAGATGTCGTATCCGCAGACGGAATCGGTGTGGACGGTGGTCGAAGGCTTTCTGACCGCCGCGTTTAAAGCCGCTGGTCACGCGATCAAGACGCCATTTCCGCGTATGAGCTACGACGAAGCTATTCGCAGATACGGCAACGACAAACCGGACCTGCGTCTGCCTGCAATGGTTGATGCGCGTGATGCGTTGACTTCACAAGAATGGGACGAGCTTGCGACGAAATTCCGCATGCGAAAAGAATTTCCGTTGCAGTTGATTCGTATTCCGAAGGCCGGAGACATTTCGGGAACCGAGCGCCGGACTATCGGAACTTACGGCGCTTATCAGCATGTGCAGGGGCCGTCATTCGTGCAGTTGATGACGGATCCCAAGCGTTTCGCAAAAGACTATCCCGGCCTTTCGGACAAGATATTGAGCTTCGCAGCGATCGAGCCGGATGATCTTTGGTTATTGGCCGGCGCAGCGAATCGGTTATTGGCCGGCGCAGCGAATCGCGAAGAGAACGCTGCGGTCATGGACCAGAGCATCCAGCATTTCTGCGAGAAGTGCGGATTTCTGCGGTTGGACCTGGCGCAGAAGTACGCGGCCAAGCACAAGGCGTTCGAGAAGACAGGCGACCCCGCTAAGGATTTTCGTTTTCTGTGGGTTTCAGATTTCCCCATGTTCGAGTGGGATAAAGCCGAGAAGCGCTGGAACCCGGCGCACCATCCTTTTACTTCGCTGCATGAAGAAGACATGGCGAAGCTCGAGGCCAACATTGATTCGGTGCACGATCCTAAGTCGCCGCTCGGCGAAATTCGCGCGCTGGCTTACGACGTGGTGCTGAACGGAACAGAGTTGGGGTCGGGCTCGATTCGTATTCATCGCCAGGATATTCAGGCCAAGATTTTCCAGGCGCTCGGCATGTCGGATGAAGAAGCCCGCGCGCGCTTCGGCTTCTTCCTCGAAGCCTTGGAATACGGCACGCCTCCGCACGGTGGAATCGCGCTGGGCCTGGATCGGATTGTGATGATCCTCGCCGGAGCAGAAAGCTTGCGCGAAGTAATTCCGTTCCCCAAGACCGCCCGCGCTGTTGACTTGATGGTGGACGCGCCCACTCCGGTAAACGAAGCGCAGTTGAAGGAACTGGGAATCCAGGTTCGAAAGGTAAGTGGCAACTGAAACCCGATTCACGAAGAGGCCTTGTCATTAAATTCCACGCAACGATTCTCCTCTCGCGTAGATACTTACGTTCGCTTTCGCCCTTCCTATCCGAAAGAGATCATAGAAATTCTAAAGCGGGAGTGCGGGCTCACGCACGACTCCGTGATTGCCGACATTGCCTCGGGTACTGGCATCTTCACCCGCCGGCTGCTGGAGAATGGAAATCGCGTCTATGGCGTGGAGCCGAATGCCGAAATGCGTGCCGCAGGAGAAGAATTTCTCGCGAAATATCCAAAGTTTACGAGCGTCAACGGGACCGCGGAAGCTACAACGCTGCCGGACAAGAGTGTGGATTTGATAACCTGCGCGCAAGCCGCACATTGGTTTATTCGCGAGAAAGCCATGCCCGAGTTCCAGCGCATCTTGAAACCGAGCGGGTATCTGGTGCTTATTTGGAATGACCGCCAGACGACAGGAAGCCGATTCAGCGAAGAATATGAGCGGCTGGTTGAGACTTATGGCACAGATTACAGCGAAGTGCAGCGGCTAGGACGCGTTATTGATGGAAATGAGTTCTTCAAGGAATTCAGCTGTCAGAAACGCGTGCTGCCCAATCATCAGCGTCTGAGTTACGAAGCCTTGGAAGGAAGACTGCTCTCGTCTTCTTACGCGCCGGAGCGCGGCGAGCCGTCATGTGCCCCGATGCTCGCGGATTTGCGCCGGATTTTTGATGAGTGCCAGGAGCACGGGTCGGTGCGAATGGAATACGACACGAATCTTTACTTCGGCAAGCTTTCGAAGTAGGAGATATTTGTTGATGGCCACCGAACGAAAAACCACGTCTTTTCATATGTCCCCTGACGAATTTCGCCGTCACGGGCATGAGGTGGTGGACTGGATTGCGGATTACTATTCGCGCATAGAGTCCTTCCCGGTGCTCTCGCACGTAAAACCAGGGGAAATTCGCGCATCGCTTCCGGCCGGCCCTCCGGCCAAGGCGGAAGACTTCGATTCTTTGTTAAAAGATGTGGACCAGTTGATTCTGCCTGGCGTGACCCACTGGCAATCGCCGAATTTCTTTGCTTATTTTCCTTCTAATGCTTCCGGGCCGGCAATTCTCGGAGACCTGCTTTCCTCTGGACTCGGCGTTCAGGGAATGCTGTGGGCCACGAGCCCTGCGTGCACCGAATTAGAAACGCGGGTGCTCGATTGGTTGGTGCCCGCACTCGGTTTGCCGGAAAAATTTCTCTCCACCAGCACCGGCGGGGGAGTGATTCACGATACGGCGTCGAGCGCTACTCTTTGTGCAATGTTGGCTGCTCGCGAGCGGGCGACGAATTTCAGTTCGAACCGGGAAGGTTGTCGCGGAAAGCTGGTCGCGTATACGTCGGCACAGGCGCATTCGTCGGTTGAGAAGGCGGTCCAGATCGCCGGCATCGGACGAGAGAATCTGCGACTCATCGAAGTCGACGAACGTTTCGCGATGAAGCCGCAATCGTTGGCGGCTGCTATCAGTAAAGATCGCGACTCCGGACTGGTGCCATTCTTCGTCTGCGCCACCGTAGGCACAACTTCCTCGAATGCGATTGATCCGGTGCCGCAGATCGGTAAAATCTGCCGCGAAAACAATCTATGGCTACACGTCGACGCCGCCATGTCCGGCACGGCAGCATTGTGCCCGGAATTTCGTTACCTTCACGATGGCCTGGAATACGCGGACAGCTATTGCTTCAATCCGCACAAATGGATGTTCACCAATTTCGACTGTGATTGTTTCTATGTCGCGGATCGTAAGGCGCTCATTCAGACGCTTAGCGTCTTGCCGGAATATTTGCGAAATAAGGCAACAGAATCTGGGGCCGTCATTGACTATCGGGACTGGCAGATTCCACTGGGAAGGCGCTTCCGCTCACTGAAGCTCTGGTTTGTGCTTCGCTATTACGGGATCGAAGGTTTGCAGTTTCATATTCGTGAGCACGTTCGATTGGCGCAACAATTCGCGAGCTGGATTCGAAGCGACGAACGCTTTGAACTGGCCGCTCCAACGCCGCTGAACCTGGTCTGCTTCCGGCTCAAATCTGGAGATGAAGCAAATCAAAGATTGATGGACGCGCTAAACCATAGCGGAGATTTATTCCTAACGCACACCAAGCTGAATGACAAGTTCACCCTGCGACTTTGTGTGGGGCAGACAAATACGACCGAGCATCACGTAGAAAAAGCATGGAAACGGATACAGGAAGAAGCCTCCAGCTTCTGAGTTGGGAGATTTCGACGGGCTTCGTGGATGTTTCTATAATTTCCATGTCATTCCGAAAGACTTCAGTCTTGAGGAATCTGCTGTTGTCGCGCGAGAAGCAGATTTCTCGCGGCTAAAGCCACTCGGAATGACAGTTTCAAAAAAATAGGAGAACAAGCCCTTCCCACTGCGTAGCCTGAGTAGTCCCGAAGCAATCCTCCGTTCCAATTATCAAAATTGTGAGTAGCAGATCAGTTTCGACGTCATGGCGGTAACTCGCAAGACAGTTTTGGTCTTTCCGGGCACTTTAAGGTAAATTGATGCGCTGTGTACAAGCGATACCGCACTTACCTTATCTATTCGCGAAAATGACCCGAGTATCCGCACACAATGTGCTCTGGCCGGGCGCGACGCCGCTTCTGCCGGAAATTCAGATCAGGAGCTTACCTGTGAAAAGTGCCTTTTCTCTTTTTGTTCTTCTCTCAATCCTGAGCTTCACAGCTAAGGCTGTCGCTCAGGTCGCGGGCGAGAGCACGCCAGGGCAGGGCAGTGCTGCTGATTTATCAACTGCGCCCTTTCGCAATCCAGATCTGTCGGTCGATCAGCGCGTCAGCGACCTCGTTTCGCGGATGACGCTGGAAGAAAAGGTCTCGCAGATGGTGCATGTGGCGGCGGCCATTCCGCGGCTTGGCATTCCTGAATACAACTGGTGGAGCGAAGGTTTGCACGGTGCGGCGCGCGAAGGTTACGCAACCGTTTTTCCGCAGGCGATTGGTCTGGCCGCAACGTTCGATCCTGATCTGCTTCACAAAGAAGCCGACATGATCGCGACGGAGTTTCGCGCCAAATACGTTGAGCGAATCAAGGAGAAGGGCTCCGCCGACTGGTTTCATGGGCTGACGGTGTGGTCGCCGAACATTAATATTTTTCGCGATCCACGCTGGGGCCGCGGCCAGGAAACCTATGGGGAAGATCCGTTCCTGACCGCACAAATGGGGGTGGCCTACGTCACTGGATTGCAGGGGGACGATGGGAAATATTTAAAGGCTCTCGCCACACCGAAGCACTTCGCTGTCCATAGCGGTCCCGAGCCGACGCGACATACTGTTGACGTGAAAGTTTCGGCACACGATCTTGAAGATACGTACTTGCCCGCGTTTCGGGCGACTGTGACCGCCGGCGCCGGATCGGTGATGTGCGCCTATAACGCTATTGACGGAAAACCTGCATGTGCCCAGCCGATGCTATTGCAGGAACACCTGCGAGACGACTGGCATTTTGGCGGATACGTAGTTTCCGACTGCGGCGCGGCCAGCGATATTTCGCAGGGCCACCATTACACGCAAACGATGGAGCAGGGAATGGCCGATGCGGTCAAGGCGGGCATGGACATTATCTGCGCCTGGCCGCAGGAGCACATAACAATTGAACGTAATGCGCTGTTGAAGGCGGTGCAGGAAGGACTGCTGCCGCGAGGCGACATAGATCGCTCGGTGCGTCGTTTGTTCACCGCGCGCATCAAGCTTGGCATGTTTGATCCTCCAGCGTCAGTATCGTACTCAAACATCACCATCGCCGAGAACGATACTGAGCCGCACCGCCAACTCGCGCTTAAGGCTGCACGGGAAACACTGGTGCTGCTGAAAAATTCTGATCACCTGCTGCCGCTGGGCACAAAGTACAAGACCATTGCAGTTGTTGGACCCAATGCTGATAGCGTCGATCCGCTGCTTGGAAATTACAACGGGACCCCGTCTAAGCCAGTCACCATTCTTGATGGCATTCGCAAGCGCTTTTCCGATTCCACGGTTCTCTATGCGGAAGGATCATCACTTACAGGACCGCCGCTTGATCCAATACCATCTCAGGATTTGAAGGACAGGTCCGGTCAACCGGGACTTACGGCCGAGTATTTCAAGGGAACAGAACTGCAAGCTAATCCAATGATTGCGCGCACCGATTCCACCATTGACTTCAATTGGCGAAATGGCGTAAGTCCGGAACTGCCGGAAGACTTCTCAGTCCGCTGGACGGGCAATCTGACCGTGCCGGCTACGGGAGAATATGAGATTGGATTCACTGGAACTGATGCATTCCACTTCTGGCTGGACGACAAGCTGATTGGGGAATCTTGGTACGGAGATACCAGCAAGACCCGGTTGCAAAACTTACATTTGGAAGCCGGACACGCATATTCCGTCAAGATTGAATGTTCGCAGGAAGGCAGTGCCGGGCTAGCGAAGCTCGTATGGCACCAGCCTGGGGAAACAAACGATTATGCAGATGTCGTGAGTAAGGCGGACCTGATTGTCGCGGTACTCGGCCTGGCAGGAGAGCTGGAAGGCGAAGAGATGCCCATCCATATTGAGGGCTTTTCCGGCGGAGACCGCACCAGCCTTGACCTTCCTCGAGCCCAGGAAGCATTGCTCGAAAAGCTTGTTGCCAGCGGGAAGCCGGTTGTCTTGGTGTTGATGAACGGCAGCGCCCTTGCGGTGAACTGGGCCGACCAGCACGTGCCTGCCATTCTCGAGGCCTGGTACCCAGGGGAAGAAGGTGGAACTGCGGTAGCCGAGGCGCTAGCGGGAGATTTCTCGCCCAGCGGAAAGTTGCCACTGACATTTTACAAATCGGTGAACCAGATTCCCGCATTCGAAGACTACAACATGAAAGGCCGAACCTATCGTTACTTCAGCGGCGAACCGCTCTATCCATTTGGCTACGGCTTGAGTTATACGAGCTTCGACTACAGCAATTTGAGTTTTGATAAGAGTTCGGTCGGCGCAAACGACGATGTGATCGCGAGCGTTGATGTGAAGAACGCAGGCGCGATGGCTAGCGACGAAGTTGTCGAGACTTATTTAACCCACCCCGGTACGAAAGGGGCTCCGATTCGTGCGGTTGTTGGATTCAAGCGCGTGCACCTTGGACCCGGCGAAAGTCAGAAAGTACAGATCACGATTCCAAATCGCAACCTGAGTTTCGTTGATGAAGCCGGAGTACGACGGATCACGTCCGGCTCTGTCCAGGTGTGGGTGGGCGGAGGCCAGCCGGTAACTCGCAATGGCTTGCCGAAAACAGCAGGTGTGTCAGGATCGTTCGCCATCACGAGTGAAGCGGTTCTGCCGAAATAAAAGTCCGATTTGAAGTGCGGGCATCCTCGCCCGTTCTCGGATTGGCCCATTGCGGAAATTGCACGGGCGAGGACGCCCGTGCCTCCATGGACATCATTAGTGTCCAGCTACCCGCGGAATATAAAAGCGAAAGAACGCCTCTGGATCGGAATCCATGCAGACCTGCGCATTGACAGCACCCGGTCCCACTCGCGTGAAGCCTTTCTCATCAACGGTAATGTGCATGGGTTTCACGGGACAGAGCTTGGGATCGTCGATGAAAGCAATTGTCATCGGATCAAACAGAGTCGGTGTTTCCTGTCCCCATTCGTGATAGAGCAACGTCAACGCATCCGTGAGCGGTGTGCCCGCTGCAAACAGGATTGCACGCTTGACCTCATCCAATTTCAATTGCGTTGAGTCGAGGGGCATCATGAAAATTGGCACGCCCGAGCCGAAGAGTTTCTGCGCCGAGGAAATATCGTTCTTGATGTTCCACTCTGCCTCCGGCCCGTGCGGCTTTGAGTAACCGAGATCGCCGTAGCCGCGTTCGATGGAACCGCCCATTAGTACCACGCGCTGGAGCTTGCGGAACGTCTGCGCATCTTTATCGATGAGTGCTCCCACATTTACCAGCGGTCCGATCGCAACTAAAGTGATCTCGCCGGGATAAAGGCGGATTTGCTCGAGAATGAAATCGACGGCCTGGGGATGAGATGGCCGGGCGAAGTGCCCGCCTTCAGCGTAGGCGCGCTGGGTTAAGCTGGTCTGGATTTGGGGATCGGAAATTCCGACCGCAACCGGAATGTCTGGTCTTCCGGCCTCCCCTAGCAGGCGATCGAGCAGCCTGGCCCGAGTCGCAGTGTCGCCGAACGTGGTGGAGACGCCGATTATCTGCAGCTCCGGACTGCGCAGCGCCAGTGCCACAGCGAAGGCGTCATCCACGTCGTCACCGATGTCGGTGTCAATAATAATTTTCTCGCGCTTGGCAGGAGGGGCTTGTGGTGTCGATTGCGCGTGGTTAAGTATTGGTGACAAAAGGAGCGATAGACCGAAGAACACAGTCATTGTGCGACCAATTCTCTTGCGCATATTCGACATAGTCAGAATATTTTACAAACGCTGATTGAACATCAGGACTTTTAAATCCAGTTTGACGCTAATTTTTGAGCGGTTCGCTTTACCGATCTGCTGTCGTTCTATAGAATCTAATGTTTGCTGCCTACAAAAGTTTCTAGCCGCAAGCGTGCCCGCCTGATTCGGGAAGCAGAATGAAAATTCACGAGTATCAAGCGAAAGCGATTCTGAAGAAATATGGTGTCGCCGTTCCCCGTGGGGAGGTGGCGGAGAACCGCGATGAGGCGGAAACGGCTGCGAAGAATTTGTTTGATTCTGGCGCAAGCGGCGTGGTGGTGAAAGCGCAGATTCATGCCGGGGGCCGTGGCAAAGGCGGCGGTGTCAAGATCGCAAAGTCGGTGGAAGAAGCCGCTGATCTTGCGGCCAAAATGCTCGGTATGACTTTGGTGACTCATCAGACTGGAGCGGAAGGCCGGGTGGTTCGGCGATTGCTGATTGAAGAAACTCTGCCAATAGAAAAAGAGCTGTACCTCGGAATCGTTATCGATCGTGCTGAGGCCAAGCCGGTCTTCATGGCATCAACGGCTGGCGGCATGGAGATTGAGCAAGTCGCGGAGGAAAACCCGGACGCCATCCTCAAGGAGTACATTACGCCGGGCATGGGACTTGAAGCGTTTCAGGCGAGAAAACTGGCATTTCGGCTTGGATTGAAGCCCCCGCAGCTCAATCAGGGCGTGCAGTTCATGACCGGACTCTATAAGGCATTTCAGGAAACCGATTCCTCGCTGATGGAAATCAATCCGTTCATCACATGCACAGATGGCCGGCTGTTCGCGCTGGATGCAAAGATGACCTTCGATGACAGCGCGCTGTTCCGGCATCCAGAGCTGAAAGAATTGCGGGATGTAACCGAGGAAGACCCGCTCGAAGTCGAGGCCTCGAAGTATAGCCTGAACTACATCAAGCTGGATGGCAACGTCGGCTGTATGGTGAATGGCGCCGGTCTGGCGATGGCCACCATGGACATCATTAAATATGCCGGCGGAATGCCGGCAAATTTCCTCGACGTAGGCGGCGGCGCGAATGCCGAGCAGGTGACGCACGCGTTCGAAATCCTGTTGAGCGATAAAAACGTGAAGGCCGTGCTGATAAATATCTTTGGCGGCATCCTTCGTGTCGACACCCTGGCGAGAGGAGTTGTCGAGGCTGCGAATAAGACACGGATTCAGCTTCCGGTCGTTTTGCGACTCGAGGGAACGAACGTTGAACAGGGAAGGGAAATCCTGAAAGAATCTGGTTTGAACTTTATTGTGGCTGAGACGATGAAGGATGCCGCCGAGAAAGTGGTTGCGGCGGCTCGGGGCGCGTAGTCAGCAAATTCCGATTGCAGGTACTTCCTCTGTGGAAGTTTCCTCTGTGAAACTCTGTGTGGCTAAGGTTTTCGTAGCGCAAGATCTTTAACCACAAAGAACACAGAGTTACACGGAGGAAAAGCCACGGAGTGGAACGGTTCGTATCAGGCGCGGCTTCAGCCGTGCCGCTTCTGGCAGCACAGAGTTTTCGGGCTTTAGCCCTGAGGTTTGAAAAGAGCTTGAGTATTCTCGTAGACAAATCGACGCGCGTGATTGTGCAGGGCCTGACCGGACGGGAAGGAACGTTTCACGCCAAAGCTTGTGCGGAGTACGGGACGAAGATCGTCGGCGGCGTCACCCCCGGCAAAGGCGGTACCACGCACGAAGGCTTTCCCGTCTTCAACACCGTGCAGGAAGCAGTGGACAAAACTGGCGCCGATGCTTCCGTCATTTTTGTTCCTCCGCCATTCGCTGCGGACGCGATCATGGAAGCGGCCGACGCGGAGATTGAACTGGTCATCTGTATCACAGAGGGCATTCCGGTGCTGGACATGGTGCGCGCATGGGAATTTCTCCAAACCCGCCGTGCGCGCCTGATCGGCCCGAACTGTCCGGGAATTATTTCGCCGGGCAAATGCAAAATTGGGATCATGCCGGCACGCATTCATCTTGAAGGTCCGGTCGGTATCGTTTCGCGCTCGGGAACTTTGACGTATGAGGCGGTGCATCAATTGACAACGCGCGGCATTGGGCAATCTACAGCGATAGGAATCGGCGGCGACCCAATTGTCGGGACAAATTTTACCGATGCACTCGACTTGTTTAACCGTGATCCGCAGACTGAGGCCGTGGTGATGATCGGCGAAATTGGCGGCAATGCAGAAGAAACGGCGGCGGAATTCGTCAAGGCACGCATGAAAAAACCGGTGGTCGGTTTCATTGCTGGACAAACTGCGCCTCCCGGACGCCGCATGGGCCATGCCGGCGCGATCATCTCAGGTGGGCACGGTACTGCCTCTGAGAAAATTAAAGCCATGCAGGCGGCAGGAATTCGCATGTGCAAATCGCCAGCCGATATTGGCGAAACCGTGGCGGTGGCCATGGGAAGCAAAGTGAACGCTTAAATTAAAGACCAAGCTATCAAGATTCAAATATGAAAACTCTGCAACGCACTCTCACCATTGTTAAGCCTGATGCCGTGCGCAGAAATGCAATCGGCGACATTATTGAGCAATTCGAGAAAAACCACTTTCGCATTCTTGCGATAAAGATGCTTGAAATTTCCAAGCACCAGGCAGAACAGTTCTACGCGGTACACGCCAACAAAGGTTTTTTCAATTCGCTCACTGATTTCATGTCGAGCGGACCTATGGTGGCGCTCGCTCTTGAGAAGGAAAACGCCATCGCCGATCTCCGCAAATTAATGGGCGCCACAAACCCGGCGAATGCTGAAGAAGGCACCATTCGTAAGAAGTGGGCGACGAGCATCGAGCATAATGCCATCCATGGATCCGATGCGGAAGATACGGCGCGCTTCGAGTTGAGCTTCTTCTTTGCGGGATACGAGCTGGCGCAATAAGTGTTTTTGTTTTGACTGCTCGAATTCAGATTTAGCCGAGCGGCTCGTAGAGCTGACCTTCTACCCGATCAGCTACCTTCGGCAATTCTTTTTTTGCGTATTGCAGAAAATGCGGCGTGGCGCGATGCGATTCGAGCGCGGCATCGTCCTTATATTGCTCGTAAATAAAAAATCGCCGAGGCTCGGTGCGGTGCCGATGCACCTGAAACATCGCGCAACCGGGCTCTTTGCGTGATTCAGCGGTAAGCTTCGAGAAGATGTCTGCAACTTCCGTTTCCTTCCCGGTTTTCGCCATCCACGTAACTGCCAGAACTACCATTTTTCTCTCCCTTTCTTATTTCGAAGCCATTCTGGCCGGTGAAGAACCGGCTTTCGCCATCGTTTCAAGTTCATCGAGAAACTCGTCTACAAAAATCGTCTCTTCACGGCCAGGGCCGGTTGAAACCATCCCAATGCGCGCGCCGGTTTCTTTTTCAATGAATGACAAATATTCGCGCGCCGCTTTCGGAAGTTTCTTGAACTCTGTAATACCTCTGGTCGAGGATTTCCACGCCGGCATCTTCTTGTACAAACACTCGATCTTGTCCCATCCGCTGGCGTCGGCGGGAATCTCATCCGTTTGACGATCGTTGACCTTGTACCCTACGCAAACGGGTATTTCCTCTAACTCGTCGAGCACGTCAAGCTTGGTCACCACCAGCCACGAAGTGCCATTGATCATTCCCGAGTAGCGCAACAGCGGAAGATCGAGCCACCCGCAGCGACGGGGACGTCCGGTGACGGCTCCGAATTCGTTGCCGCGCTTGCGAATCTGGTCCCCGACGGAATCGAAGAGTTCTGTCGGAAACGGTCCTTCGCCGACGCGAGTGCAATAGGCCTTGGTTACTCCGATCACGGAATCGATCGCAGTTGGAGCAACGCCGGTGCCGATCACCGCGCCGCCCGATATGGCGCTGGAAGAGGTGACAAACGGATAAGTCCCGTGATCAATATCAAGCATTGTGCCTTGCGCGCCCTCGAACATCACTGAGTGTCCTTCAGCAATGGCACGATTAAGCAACACTGCTGTGTCACAGACAAAAGGAGCCAGCTTGCGCGACGCCTCAGCATATTCGGCGTACATTTTGTCGGCATCGAGCGGCTCGGAGTTGAACAGAGCGTGCGCGATCATGTTCTTTTCGCGGCATGCGTTTTCCACGTGCTTTTTGAGCAGATCGAGATCGAGCAGATCGATCACCCGCAGTCCGCGGCGTCCCGCCTTATCTTCGTAGGCCGGTCCGATTCCGCGGGAAGTGGTCCCGATTTTCACCCTACCCGGCGCATTCTCCGAGGCCAGCTCAATCATCCGGTGGTAAGGAAGGATCACTTGCGCGCGATTGCTGACGAACAGGTTGCCATCGACTTTTACTCCGGCATCTCTAAGCCCTGAAACTTCTTTGAGAAAAGCGATCGGGTCAAGCACCACGCCATTGCCGATTACACTGCGGCAATCTTCGCGCAGCACTCCGCAAGGCACCAACTGCAACACAAACCGTTTCCCGTTAATGATGACGGTATGCCCGGCGTTGTGCCCACCGGCGTAGCGCGCTACAACGGAAAACCTCTCCGAGAGCACATCGACAATTTTGCCCTTGCCTTCGTCTCCCCACTGGGCGCCGACCACGACCGCAGTCTTGCCTTTCTTCAAATGCCACTCCTCAATTTCGCGTTATTACAGCCCCGAGGTCTACACACACGCCCGCCGCACTGCGGAAAAATGGGACCAGGGATTTGGGGGCAGAGGTGTACTGGAAATCATATCCTGTCGCTTGAGGGTTGACCAAATCGATTTAGGAGTCTATAGGCTGGTCCCTGCGGCACCCGCCTCATCTCGCCCGTCAAGGGATTGTCCAACCGAGGAATATTCAGGCTCGGGATCGGCCTCGGCCCGAAGCGGTTTTTTAATCCAACGATTGGCATAGAAGACGACGATCACGGTCAACAGAAACTCCAATATGGAGCCGAAAAGGTTCTCCCAAGCCATTGGTCTTCGGCTCGAGTTTGGAAGCAGCACGGACTCTGTTTGTCCCACTAAGAACCTGCCGATTATCGGCATTATTAGGTACCAAGTGAACGAATTCAGCAGCCGCCAAACGGCTTCAGCCAATACCACGGCTATGGCAATCCTTCTTGAGAATCGAAGAACGGAATTCCTCAATAAACGCCTTGGGCGTGTCGTCCATACTTAGGCTGAACTCTAGCTTCTCTGGATGCGGTGCGCAAGCCGCAATTTTCTACCCCTCAACCGGCATTGCAGAACCAATCATTGACGCTTGCCCGGTCAGAATGCTATAAAAGCTAGTTTTGTGCGAGTCTGCCCAGGGAGATTTTTCAGCTCCCACCTGCAGGCAGAGCGCACGAAATGTCCGACGCGGCCAAATCAGCACTCCTTCATTTGCGGTGGAAGCGTGTTCGGATGCGGAAGGTTCTCGTGCCCTGAATCAGCACGAGAAAACCGTCGCAGAGAATAGGCCTGAACGCGTAGTCATCGTGGTACGTCAAAATCGGAGGAATTTCCATGCGCATCGGTTTGCCCAGGATTGCGTCTACTACACAGCGTGTCGCCCAATTCACGGCCACTTTATTTCTGTTTCTTACCTGCGGCGCCTCGGCAGCCCTGGCCCAACCTGAACAGGTTAGCGGGGAAGCTAATCTCAAATTGCCCGACCTTTCCAGCGTCCAATTTTTAGGCATGGACGGGCACAGCTTGCTTACGATTGGGATTCTGTTCTGTATTTTTGGTTTGGGCTTCGGCCTGGTCATCTACTCGCGGCTGAAGAACCTGCCCGTGCATCGCTCGATGCGCGAGATCTCTGAGCTCATTTATGAGACCTGCAAAACGTACCTGACTACGCAAGGCAAATTTCTCCTTCTGCTTTGGGCCTTCATCGCTGTCATTATCGTCCTGTATTTTGGCGTGCTTGCACCGGTGCCCAACAAACCCGTTTCCACTACGCTCCCTATGATCCTGCTTTTCAGTGTGATCGGGATCGCCGGCAGCTATGGGGTGGCATGGTTCGGAATCAGGGTGAACACATTCGCCAATTCGCGGACTGCGTTCGCCAGCCTTGGCGGCAAACCATACCCGCTTTACCGCATTCCGCTTTCGGCGGGAATGAGCATTGGCATGATGCTGATCAGCGTCGAACTCCTGATCATGCTTTTCATTCTTCTATTTATTCCGCGTGACTACGCGGGGCCGTGCTTCATCGGCTTCGCCATTGGCGAATCGCTGGGAGCGGCGGCACTCCGCATCGCCGGTGGAATTTTCACCAAGATTGCTGACATCGGCTCCGATCTGATGAAGATCGTCTTCAAAATTAAAGAAGACGATGCCCGTAACCCCGGCGTCATTGCGGACTGCACGGGCGACAACGCGGGCGATTCAGTTGGCCCATCTGCCGACGGATTTGAGACCTATGGCGTGACCGGCGTTGCGCTGATCACATTCATCCTGCTCGGGGTGAAGAGTCCGACGGTCCAGGTCCAGTTGCTAGTCTGGATTTTTGTAATGCGCATCATGATGCTGGTGGCCAGCGCGGTTGCCTATTTCCTGAATAGCGCGATTGCTAAGGCACGCTATGACGGCAAGGACGAGATGAATTTTGAATCTCCGCTTACCTCGCTGGTCTGGATCACGTCGTTGGTCTCAATCGCTCTGACTTATTTGATCTCTTACCTGATGATTCCCAAGATTGGGGAGAGCACGTCGCAGTGGTGGAAACTCGCGACGATCATCTCGTGCGGCACGCTGGCCGGTGCGATTATTCCAGAACTGGTAAAGGTTTTCACTTCCGTGGACTCTCGCCACACGAGAGAGGTGGTCATCTCGGCTCAGGAAGGCGGCGCGTCACTGGGAATTTTGTCAGGCTTCGTCGCGGGAAATTTCTCCGGCTATTATCTGGGTTTGTCGATGGTCATCTTGATGGGAATGGGTTATTACGTCAGCACCTTTGGGCTCGCCGAAGCCGCCAGCATGCTCGCTCCCGCAGTGTTTGCTTTTGGGTTGGTGGCGTTCGGATTCCTTGGTATGGGCCCAGTCACCATTGCGGTAGATTCCTACGGACCAGTGACGGACAATGCACAGTCCGTGTATGAGCTTTCTTTGATTGAAAATGTGCCCACGGCTGAACTCAAGCGGGACTTCAACATCAACGTTAATTTCGAGCGCGCGAAGCACCTGCTCGAAGCCAATGACGGCGCCGGGAATACGTTCAAAGCGACAGCCAAGCCGGTCTTGATCGGAACTGCTGTCGTTGGCGCAACTACGATGATTTTTTCGATCATCATGGCATTGACGGATGGCCTGACCGCCAACGTCCAAAAGCTCTCACTATTGCACGCCCCGTTCGTGCTGGGCCTTATCACCGGCGGAGCAATGATCTATTGGTTTACGGGCGCGTCTACACAGGCGGTCACCACGGGCGCGTATCGAGCGGTCGAGTTTATTAAAGCGAACATCAGGCTGGATGGGGTTGAAAAAGCTTCTGTCGCCGACAGCAAGAAGGTGGTTCAGATTTGCACCCAGTATGCGCAAAAAGGCATGCTCAATATCTTTCTCGCGGTGTTCTTTGCCACATTGGCCTTCGCTTTCGTCGAACCTTTCTACTTCATCGGATACCTGATATCGATCGCGATATTCGGCCTCTATCAGGCTATCTTCATGGCCAACGCGGGTGGCGCGTGGGACAACGCCAAGAAGATTGTTGAAGTCGATCTCAAACAAAAGGGAACGCCTTTGCACGACGCGACCGTCATTGGCGATACGGTGGGTGATCCGTTCAAAGACACTTCGTCGGTCGCAATGAATCCGGTGATCAAGTTCACGACATTATTCGGGCTGCTGGCGGTTGAGCTGGCCGTATCGTTAGCCTCGAAGAACGAGACCTTGACCCGAGTGCTGGCGCTGATCTTCTTCCTGATCTCATTCTTCTTCGTCTATCGCTCGTTCTACGGAATGCGAATCGGATCAGAAGTGCGGGGGCGCGAAGTACGGGCAGCCGCAGATTAGCACAACCGGTTGAGGCATTTTGCGAATGAGCGCCAGATCAGTTCGGTGATCGGCACTGTGTGCAGTATCCGCCGATTTCGAGCCGGCTCACCAGGATGTGAAACTGGCACTCGCGCTCGATTTGTCCCTTGAGGCGGTCGAATAGATCGCTTTCAAATTCAGCGATTTTTCCGCAGCGCAGGCAAGCCATGTGAATATGATCGCGTTGCGGGCGCCGCTCGTAGAAATGCTTCTCGCCCTGCATGTGCATCAGGTCGAGCTCGTCAACCAACCCGTATCGCTTCAGCAGCTTTAACGTGCGATAAACCGTAACCCGATCGATCCCCGGATCAATCTTGCGCGCATGACGCAAAATCTGCGAGGCGTCCAGGTGCTGCTTCGCGGTTTCCACGATGCTCAGAATCGTCCGTCGCTGGTGTGTAAGGCGAACACCGCGGGAGGACAATGCGGCTTGCAGGTGACCGGGTGCTTCGGTTTGAGGTAATGGCACAGAACACTCCTCAGAAGATAACAACGCTTACAACGATAACGCGAAGCCTAAATCCTATAGATGCGTCTAGTTGTTCCCCCGCATTCTTGCCTTCACGCTGTGTGCCAGCTTTTCTATTTCGTCGGCCTTCTTTATTACGTCCAGCGAAAGAACGTGCTCGTTGCTCTTGTCGACATACTCTTTAAGCTCCGTCGATAGCTTGAGCAGCTTGTCGGTATCGCGCTTGAGGTCCGCCTGGCGCTGCTCGTTAGCTTTTTTCTCCATTTCCTTCTGAATCCGAGGGGGAAGAGAAGGGCCGGACTCGTCGGGCTGAGGAATATCCAGCCTAGGCGGGACGGGCGGCTGTTGCTGTTGTGAGGTGAGCTGCTGCGGTACGCAGAACACCAGCAGCAAACAGATGAAGCCAATTGTTTTAGACACGGTGGACCTCAGTAGACTTCGCGGTAGTTGAATTATAAGCTGACGCGCGAATGGTTCCTCCACCGTTGCTATAATCGACCGCTGAATGAATGTGTTAGATATTCTGCAGAGGCCTGCCGTTACCGTCAGCACTAACTTTCCAGCTTTGCTGCGCGACTGGCGCGAAGACACGATGAACTTCCTTCGCCACGACGCGCCGAAAATCGTTTTAGTTTTGGTCGCAAGCTATGTTCTGACCCGGCTGCTCCGAAGCATTGCACGCAAGAGCGCGGAGATACACGTTCGCAAGCTGCCGTCTGGAGTGAGTGTCCAGCAATTCAGAACGGTTACGAGCGTGATTACAAGCGTTGGGGTGTTCGTCATCTCGTTTGTTGCCGCACTGGAAATTCTTTCATTGCTCGGCCTGAATTTGGGTCCGATGCTCGCCAGCGCGGGCATTGCCGGACTGGCGATTGGTTTTGGCGCGCAAACCTTAGTGCATGATTTCATTAACGGTTTTTTCATCTTGCTGGAAAACCAGTATGACATTGGCGACACAGTGCGGATCGCCGGGGTGAAGGGCACAGTGGAAAGAATGAGCCTGAGGATGACCGTGCTTCGTGACGAAGACGGCACAATTCATCTCGTGCCTAATAGCGCGGTGCAGATTGTTTCAAATACCACGCGCGATTGGGCGCAAATTGCATTGCGAGTGACCGTCGCTTACAGCGAGCCCAGTGACAAAATAATTAACCTTCTCCGAGAGATCGGCGAAGCAGTCCGGCATGATCCTGCTTTCGAGGACGACATTGTCAGCGATATTCAAGTCCCGGGAATCGACCGCGTGGGAAATGGCGAGGCCGAATATTTGATGTTGATCAAGACGCATCCCAACAAGCAGTATGCCGTGAGCCGCGAACTGCGCCGCCGAATCAAAGAATGCTTCGAGAAGAATAAAATTCAGGCCGCAGGTCCAGGACGAATCTACGTGGTTGACCAGGGAACCGGGAAGGCGTCTTAGTTCCTACCTTTGGCAATGAGGGCAGTAGTGGCTGCTACGTCCCGCGATCACAATCCGCTTAATTGGAGTTTTGCAGACCAGGCAGGGCTCGCCTTCCCGCCCGTAGACCCTGTGCTTGAAGTGAAAAAACCCTTCTTCGCCATTGGAGTCCACGTAATCAGAAATGCTTGAGCCGCCGAGCCGGATGGCCTCTTTCAGCACCTTTTTCAGGGCCGAATGCAGCCGTTTCAATTCGTCGCGGGTAAGGGAAGCCGCGCGCCTGCGCGGCCGAATGCCGGCCCGGAACAACGCTTCGTCGGCATAGATATTCCCGACTCCACTTAGAAGCTTCTGGTTCAATAGCGCGCTCTTAATCGGAGTTTTACGGCGGCGGAATAGCGCGGCGAAATCTGCTAAATCAATTTGCAGCGGTTCGGCGCCGGGCGCTTCGAATGTCTCGATCACGCTCAATCGTCCGAAGCGGCGAGGATCGACGAAACGCAATTCATGTCCAGATTTAAACCGTAAGATCGCATGCGTATGCTTTTCGACTTCGTGGTCCGCTGGACTGAGCCGCAAGCTCCCGGTCATTCCGAGATGGACTATCCATTGACTCGATGTGGTTGACGATGTGCCTTTGCCGTTTCCCACCGGATGGAGATCGAAGACAATATGTTTTCCCACTCGGCGCACGCCTGCAATGATCTTCGATTGCAGGGCCGCATCTATTTCCGCAGCCGACGACTTCAGCGGCTCAGACTTTGATCCCAGCCACACCGAATCGATGATCTCGCCGGTGACGCGTTTATTGAGGCCGCGCGCAATAGTTTCGACTTCGGGAAGTTCGGGCATAAAGATTGCAGATTGTAAATAGATTTCAGATTGTAGATTTGAGATTCCAGATTGGAAACCGGGACTCCAAGTCTGCAATCTGAAATCTACACTCTGCAATTCTGCAATGTGAAATCCTCAATTTGAAATCTACTTCATTCCTAACTGCCAAAACAGAAACGAATAAATGTCCGTCAAATCCTCAACCTGTTTAGCAATCGGTTTGCCTGCGCCATGCCCCGCCTTGGTGTCAATACGCAAGAGAATGGGGCGTTCGCGGTTGCGTCCGTTGGCGGCTTCCGCTTGCATCAATGCCGCCATCTTTTTTGCGTGCATCGGATCGACGCGAGTATCGGTGTCTGCGGTCATAAAAAGAATTGCAGGATACTTCTCGCCCTGCTTCACGTGATGGTACGGCGAGTACGCATAAAGCCACTCGAATTGTTTGGGATCGGCTGATGATCCGTACTCTGGAATCCATAGCTTCGCAATTTGGAAATTTTGGTAATGCAGCATGTCGAGCAATGGGACCTGGCAAATGACCGCGCGAAACAGATCAGGCTGTTGGGTGAGCGCGGCCCCCATGAGCAAGCCGCCATTCGAGCCGCCGCGTATAGCGAGGTGGTCTTTGTCAGTATATTTCTGCGCGATCAGATATTCCGCCGCTGCGGTGAAATCGTCAAAGACATTTTGTTTCTTGGCGAGCATTCCCGCCCGATGCCAGTCTTCGCCGAATTCCGCGCCCCCTCGCAAATTGGCGACGGCGAACACTCCACCGTGTTCCAGCCATAGGTAGCGGTCGCCTACAAAGCTTGGCGTCAGGCTGACGTTGAACCCGCCATATGCTGTTAGCAACGTTGGATTTCGGCCGTTGAGTTCAAGGCCCTTTCTGTGAAACACGAACATGGGCACGCGAGTGCCGTCTTTCGAGTTGAACCAGACCTGCTTCACTTCATACTGGGAAGGATCGATTCCGGGCGCGTCAACTTTGCCCCAAAGAGACGTGTCGCGATCTTTCAGGTCGATCTGGTAAACGGAATCTGGAATCGTGAACGAATGAAACGCGAAGAAAACCTCTTTGCGGTTCCATTTGCCTCCAAGTCCAAACACGCTTCCGATGGCTGGCAGTCGGACGTCGCCGAGTGGCTTGCCCTGGGTGTCGAAAAATTTCAGTTGTGAGCTGGCATTCTGCTCATATTGTGCGAGTAGAACTCCATTGACGACCGCAGCGCCTTGAAGTATGGCATCGCTCTGCGGAATTATTTCTTTCCAGTTCGCCCGTGCGGGCGAACTGGTTTCTGCTACGAACGCCCGATAACGGGAAGCATCTTCGTTAGTGGCGATGTAGATCTTCCCGTCGACAATTTCGCCGCTGTACAGGAACTCTTTGCCTTCTGTGATCCTAACCGGCGGCGTGCCTGCCTTCAGGTCCTGCAAATAGAGTTCACTCTTCGTCCAGCCCTCCTCGACGGTAATCAGAAGCCAGCGGCCGTCGTTAGAAATGTCAACGTCGGGCCAATCCTGCGGGGCGCGGCCTTCACCGAAGATCAGAGGATCTTTGGCGGGATCCGAGCCAAGTGCGTGATAAAAAGCGTGCCGGTTGTAATTTTCTTGTCCTTCCGCGACCTCGCCTTTCTTCGGATAGCGAGTGTAGTAGAAGCCGGAATCATCAAGCTTCCATGCGATGCTTGCGGCGCGAGTCCTCTCAATCGCATCAGGCAGCAGCTTACCAGTTTCGGTCTCGATCACGCGCAGCGTGCTGATTTCGGAACCACTGGGCGAGGTTCCGTACGCAACGTATTTTCCGTCTTCCGATGGCATCCACCAGTCGAGAGCAATGGTTCCGTCCGGAGCCAGCGCGTTTACATCCACCAGCGGACGATCTTTGCCCTGCAAACCTTCACGGACGAGAAGCACGGGCTGATTCTGCGTGCCTTCGCGTTTCGTATAAAAGTAGTATTTGCCGCCAATCTGCGGAGCAGAAATAGTACCGATCGACAGCAGCTTCTCTAAACGCCCATGTAGTTCGCTTCGGCCGGGCAGGGGATCCAAAATACCGCGGGAATAAGCAAGCTCTTCGCCCGCCCACTTCTGCGTCTCGGGGCTCTTGGAGTCTTCGAGCCAGCGATAAGGATCAGTGATTTTGTGGCCGTAAAAATCCTCTTCCATTGGCTTCTGCTCGGCCGCAGGAGGACCTGCAGCGGCAGAGGGCGCGACGGAAGTGTCGTCGGCAAAAACTGCAACGATAAGTAGAAAAGAGAAAAGAACCAGCAGAAGCAAGCGGCTGCCTCCTGACATATGCACCTCGTTTGAATAGCGGGCGAACACTCAGGTTAGCAAAAACCAAGCTCGACTGCCGGACTCGCACGGCTGCTTTATCTCGGTAGCGGCTCTATTCTGATACCATTCATTTTTCTTGCGACAGGTTTTCTTTTTGCCTCGACCTGACTATTTGTTCGAAAGATCGATCGCTGCGTACATGAAGTTTTTCTGTTGCTTCCTGTTGGCCTTTTTCCCAATCGCGAGATGCGCGGGTCAAGAACCCACGATCGAAAGCTTGCATGCGCAGCATGATGTCACACTGAACACCAATTCATCGTTTGAATTCTGGCGTGCTGCGCCGGCGATCTACGCCGAAGTGGACACAGGCGGGCACGTTCTTCCGGAGTACCGCACTGAAATCCGCACTCGCTGGACGCGGGAGAACCTCTATTTTCTGTTCATTTGCCCTTACAAGAGCCTCTATCTCAAACCTGCGCCGGACACAGTGCACGAAACCAATGAGTTGTGGAATTGGAATGTCGCCGAAGTGTTCATTGGCTCAAACTTCAAGGACATCAAACGCTACAAGGAGTTCGAAGTCTCGCCGCACAACGAGTGGATTGACTTGGACATTGACCTGAACAGCCCGCATCACGAAGATGGATGGTTGTGGAACTCCGGTTTTGAGCACGCGGCACGAATCGATAACGCAAAACACATTTGGTATCTGGCGATGAAGATTCCGTTCAAGGCAATCGACAGTCGTTCTCCTGCGCCGGGAAATATGTTTCGAGTAAACCTGTATCGCACCGAGGGGCAGCCGCACGAGTTGAAAGAGATCATGTGGCAGCCGGTCATGAGCAACTCATTTCACGTGCCCGAGCGGTTCGGCCTGCTCCGGCTGAAATGAATGTGCAAGCCTCTCACTCGCTTCGTCTATCTGAGTACTGAGGAGAATGCATGCGGCGTTTCGACGTGACGATCGCGGGAGAACTGAACCTCGATCTGATTCTCTACGGCGTTCCGGAAGAGATCCCGCGCGAGCGCGAGCTGCTGGCATCGGATTTGAATCTTACTCTCGGTAGTTCGTCCGCAATCGTTGCGCATAATCTGGCGTCACTCGGCAGCCGCGTGGGATTCGTTTCCTGCGTCGGTTCCGATTCGTTTGGAGAGCTGGCGCTCTCGCGACTATTGTCCGCTCATGTGGACGTAAGCAAGGTTTCAATTCTGCCGGACCGGAAAACCGGACTCACGGTGATTATGCAGCGCGATTCGTGGCGTAACATGCTTACCTACTCGGGTACGATAGCTGACTTGCGGATTGAGAATCTCGATCTGGATTACCTTTCGTCCGCCCGGCATTTTCATCTTTCTTCTTTTTATTTGCAGCGCGGCTTGCAGCCAAACGTACCCGCGCTCCTAAAGAGGATGAAATCAGCGGGCCTGACGACGTCGCTCGATTGCAACGACGATCCCAATGACCGCTGGGACGGCGGAATTCGCGAGGCTTTGCAGTATGCGGACATTTTTCTTCCCAACGCCCGCGAGGCGATGCGGCTCACGGGGGCCGAGGATGCGCAGTTGGCAGCGAAAGAGCTGGCGCGAGTCGTTCCACTTGTCGTTGTCAAACTGGGGCCCCAAGGTGCAATAGCTCGCTGTGGTGAAGAGACGTGGTCGAGTCCTGCGTTAAAGCTGAAGGTCGTTGACCCAGTTGGCGCCGGCGATAGTTTCAACGCAGGGTTTCTGCACGAATACGTAAAAGGGGCGGATGTGAAATCTTGCCTGACAGCAGGGAACCTCGCTGGAGCGCTTTCCGTTACCCGCGCCGGAGGAACCGAAGCCTTCGGCGACGCGCAACATCGCGAAGGCTTCCTTAAGGAGCATCATTTTTAAGCAAAAGATTGATCTTGAGCCATATTGCCCGTGCGAGCTATCGGGCGGACGAGTTTCTGGCGTGCCGAAGTTGCGCGTGTCCCTCCATTCGGTTATGAATTGACGGGCTCTGCTTGTACGAGGGTCGCAAACTGGCGCTCGAGCGCTTTGACCGCACCGCTGCGCCAGCTCTCCGCCAGGGACTCCGACATGGGATCTGGGAAGATGTCCTCCTCTCCTTTTTCCACTCCGTCGAAGATGGCTCGCGCAACAGATTCCGGAGAAGCCTTCGGCACGTCCAAGCCTCTGGACATATCCGTATCCACGGGGCCGGGCAGAACGGCATGCACCCTCACGCCCCGTCCGGCCAAAAGAGCGCGCAGTGATTGTGACAGGGAAAACGCGGCCGCCTTAGAGATCGAGTAGGCTGGAATGATCGGCAAGGCTGCAAGTGATGCGACCGACATAACGTTGACGATGGCTCCCCGAGAACGAGTCAGCAACGGCAGGAAAGCCTGAGTCACGGCATGCGTGCCAAAGAGATTGACGGCGAGGTGCCGTTCGATCGCGGCACGATCGCTCAGGTCATCGAAAACCGCTAAGCCGGCGTTATTGATGAGGACATCGAGAGACTGGACTCTCTCGACAGCTCCCTGAATCTGCGCAGCGTTGGTCACGTCCAGGGTAAGGGGTGTGACGCGCTCATCCGAAGGTGCCAACGGCTGGCGCGTACCGGCATACACCCGCTTCGCGCCTCTCTTTAAGGCTTCCTCGACCAGTGCTTGTCCGATGCCGCGATTGGCCCCGGTCACCAAAACTGCTTTGTCTTTGATTGTCATATGTCCTCCTAGCTGACAAATTCCGACCGTCCGCGTACACGGCTTTGAAGTCGGTTTAAGCTTCTCGAAATGTTCACCGTGTAGATAAGGCCTCCGCAGGCCAGTACGGCTTGTCGGCATCCGCCAGTCGGCCGTCTTCGTACCGGTCGTGGTGGCGTACCCAAGCCATGGGAAAATATAAACCATCTTCGTCCCGCCCCTTCGGCACGAGATCCAAATAGTTGTAAGTGTTGACAACGTTTTCGGTCCCGCGAGCGTAGGCGGAATAGGTGTGAAAAACCTCGCCATTCTTGTCCTTGTAGAAAATGCTTATTCCGGGCGCCTCCGCGCTGGGAAATTCCACCAAATCGAAGTTGTAGTTAATCTTGCCTTTGGCGACTTCCTCGGGAGTGAACGAAGCATGGTAGTCGTAATTGAAGTCTGTTCCATACGAAGACACCCAGTTGAAGCGCCAGCCCATGCGCTTCTTGAAAGCTTCGATTTTCGAAATTGGCGCTCGCGAAATCGCCACAAACGAGACGTCGCGTTGCGCGAGATGGACCAGAGTAGCGTCAGTATGATCCATATTGAAAGAGCAGCTGGGGCAGCCTTCCTGCCAATTCGGACCGAACATGAAGTGATAAATGATGAGCTGGCTTCTGCCGTCGAAAAGATCGGCAAGGGTTTTCTTGCCATTGGACGAATCGAAGGAATAGTTCTTTTCGACTTTCACCCAGGGAAGCTGCCGCCGCTCGGCAGCGATTGCATCGCGCTCGTGAGTGAGTTGCCTCTCCTTGGCCAATAGTTTCTTACGAGCCGCAAGCCATTCATCTCGCGAGACTATTTTCGGGTTCTCAATGGTGTTGGTCGACATTTTGATTTTTCCTTTCATCTGAGTTCGGCAGAATTTCTCCTGCTCGGTTCTTGCGAGACACTTTCACAGCCAAAGCTGCCAGCCCGCCGGTAGAGACTGCCCCGGCAACGACTAGTCCCATGGTCGCAAAGCAGAATGGACACATCGTTCACCTCTCGGGTGGCAAAGCTTGACTGCTAAGCCGCCTCTATAGTGGTGACGGGTAAGGTTGGGTGATTTCTACAAAGAGGAAGAAAAAAATTAACCGCGTTTTTGGAGCAGGAACTCTCTAACTGCGGGGTCTTCGGCTAGTCCGATCGCCCGGTTGTAAGCGTCCAGGGCGTCAGGGGCTTTTCCCAATTGTTGTAGCAGGTGAGCGCGGACTGCCCAGTACGGCTGATAGGAAGAGATCGCGTCCAACTCGATCGCATCTAGTACCGCCAGCCCTGCTTGAGGGCCGTTTGCTTCGGCAACCGCGGCGGCGTATCCCGTTCGTGTGCCGAGCGTAGGCGAGATGCGGATCAGCTGTTCATAGAACTGCACGATCGCCTTCCACTCAGTCCGGCCGGAACGAACCCGCTCAGCATGTACCGATTGAATCGCAGCTTCAAGTTGAAACCGGCCGGGGCGCCCGTGCCGGAACGCCTCGGCGAGATCGCGTTCCGCCTCTTCTACTAAAGGAAGAGACCACAGGTTCGCATTCTGCTGGGAGAGAGGAACGTATCGTCCGTCAGGTCCCCTTCGCGACGCCCGTCGCGCTTCGCAATGCAGCATGAGGGCTAACAGCCCCCGAACCTCGGCTTCGTCCGGCAGTAGCTGCAGAAGCACCCGTGCGAGCCAGATCGCTTCCTCTGCCAGATCGCGGCCGCGCTGGTCAACGCCAGCCATGTCGTCCCAGCCGATTCCGAAGGCGGCATAAATAGCCTCAAGCACGGCGTCCAGCCGCTCTGGCAATTCATGCTCTTGTGGGACTTCAAATAGGATACCGCCGTCGCGGATCTTCGTCTTCGCGCGCACCAAACGCTGGCCCATTGTTTTGGGCGAAACCAGGAAGGCTCCGGCAATGCGGACTGCATCCAGGCCCAGAACGGTCTGCAGCATAAGTGGTGTGTGCATGGCAGGATCGATCGCCGGGTGCGCACACACAAAAAGCAATTTTAATCGCTCATCTGGAAACGTAGTCGACAAGGTCGCCTCCGCAGAGCCTTCCTTGAGCAGCAGAAGAGTTGGCTCGCTCGCTTGCACAACTTGCTGATGACGGATGACGTCGATGAGCGCACGGCGCGCCGTCGTCAGCAGCCACGCCTCCGGATTTTGTGGCACGCCGTTTCGCGGCCAAGCTGTGAGTGCAGCTACTAATGCTTCGCTGAGAGCGTCCTCGGCTCCCGCCACATCGCGGGTGTGAGAGGAAAGGTAGGCCACCAGACGACCGTATGACTCGCGGGCCACGCGCTCGATCGTCCGGTGAGTCTCCTCACCACTTCCATTCATCCCGTGATCCTGCGTTTGGATTGAGGCGCAAGCGGACGGACCTCAACAGCCCCGGACGCAGCTGCCGGACAGCGCGCCGCCTAATCGAGGGCTGCGTCAATGGAGGCGAGTTCCATGATTATTAATCCCCCCAGTTGCTCTTTGGTATCCGCGAAGGGGCCATCCTGTACCCGCCGCTTTCCTTCCTTAAGTCGCACCGTGGTCCCAGTCTCCGGCACTTCAAGCGGATCGCCAGCGAGGTAAGTGCCGGATTCGACGAGAGCCTTATGGTACGCCCGCCAAGCACCGGTGTAGGGGTCGGTTCCGTCGCTGGTCCGGGAGGCAAAAGCTTCTGGCGATTCATAAATTAGCAGGGCAAATTGCATCGCGTTCTCCTGTGAAGAATCTCAGTTTTACTTGCGTCTAAACATATGACGGGTTGGAAGCTGCCAATTCGACATAGTTCAGGAAATCTCCCGGAAACTTTAAAACCACACCTGCCCGCTTAGGGATGAACCGGGACATCTCAGATCCACTGGGTTTTTCTATTTGCATAGTTGTTCACAATAAGCCAAACCACATTGCGTCCCGATGAGTACGACAATCAACGCGTGCGGAGTCCCTCGCCAGCCATGACCAGTGAGCCGTCACCCAAGGTATCGTCGATGCGGTTTGTCTCTTGAATCACGGTTTTGAATTCCTCGGGTTCAGATTGGTTGATTGCACGGCACAACAAAGCAAGCATCTCGCGACCCGAGCAAACCTCAAATGCAGACTTCAGGTTTGTCAATTCAAGCATTTCTTCTACCTTCGGCGTCACGTTCATTAATTTAAGCGCTGTCCTGGTTTCTTTTGCCCATGCCTGCAATGAGACGAGCATTCCCAAGCCTGCCGCATCGACTGCAATGATGTCCGCCAAATCAAGCACCAGAGTTCGAATCCCGCGCTGTCGTAAAGCGGCATTTCGTAATACCTCTGCATAGGGAATGACCAGTCGGCCTGCGCAGGGTATGACAGTGGTGTCCCCCAGTTTCTGGATTGTTAAGCTCAGCATGGTCGCTCCTTTGGGCCCGGCGAGCGTCGAAAACGCCGTACCTGTCCGCCGCCTACAATATCGACGTTTGACTAGCCTGAAATTCGACAAGCCAACTGATATTTCTGACGCAGAATGGCAACTTGCACCCACCAAGGAGCCTTTCAGCGAAGCTCACGGGCTGCAGATTTCAGGTCAAAGGATGCGCGATTAGCTGATTGGAGTCCCGGGGAACATTCGACGACTCGCACTAAAGCGCGAGGCGATCCCACGTGCCGCCATACCTTATTGCACGAACCGCTTCTTTCTCGTAAATACCCTGGGGGAATCCGAGCTCGATTCGGCTTGCTCCATCGAGGGATTTCAATTGTTCGGCGGAGAGTTCCAGATCCAAACTGGCGAGATTGTCCTGGAGTTGAGATATCTTCCGCGCTCCTATGATCGGGATTACTGGCACCGTTTGATGGCGCAACCATGCGAGTGCGACTTGCGCCATGCTGCGACCGGTTTGTTCGGAAACCGACTTTACAGCCGATATCATCAGCGCCGCGCGTTGTTCCCTCTCAGGATAGAAGGCTTTCACTCCCTCATTGGTCATCCGC
>Ga0185299_10000330_pt1 | contig 139961 bp, 144 predicted proteins | sample PaiPotPPA55metaG_FD_128002 | JGI IMG/M metagenome (GOLD analysis project Ga0185299, IMG submission 128002) | Iron sulfur acid spring bacterial and archeal communities from Banff, Canada, to study Microbial Dark Matter (Phase II) - Paint Pots PPA... ...
GTGAGTCGCGATGGAGGTGCTGCGCGCGCGCGCGTTACGAAGAGACGGCCGCTTCGGGACGCGGGGCGGTGTCGTGAGTCGCGATGGAGGTGCTGCGCGCGCGCGTTACGACGAGACGGCCGCTTTGGGACGCGGGGCGAGGAAAGCTTCGGCGCTCAGTCGCCCAGCGTCGCGACGTACGCGTCCGAGTCCATCAGCGTCTCGCGCTCGGAGGAGTCCGTCACCCGCACCCGCACGAGCCAGCCCTCTCCATACGGGTCCGAGTTGATCGCCTGCGGGTCGTCCTCCAGCGCCTCGTTCACCGAGATGATCTCGCCCGACAGCGGCGCGATCACGTCCGAGACCGCCTTCACCGACTCCACCTCCGCGTACGGCTCGTCCTTGCGCACCTGCTTGCCCACCGCTGGCGGCTGGAAGAACACCACCTCGCCCAGCGCGTCCTGCGCGTACCACGTGATCCCGAGCGTCGCCTCGTCCGGCGTCCCCGCCTCGATCCGCGCCCAGTCGTGCTCCTTGTGGTACAGCAGCTCGTCCGGGTAGTTCGCCTCGGCCATTCACCCGCCCTTTCGGTACAGCGGCTTCTCCTTCACCAGCGCGCCGCGGATCTTGCCACGTACGTCGATATCGAGGTGCGTGCCCAGCTGCGCGCGTTCGGAGGGCACGTAGCCCAGGCCGATGCCCACCTTCAGGCTCGGCGAGAACGTCCCGCTCGTCACCACGCCGCCGCCCACCACCTCGTTCCCCGCCCGCGCGATCCCCCCGCCCTCGATCGCGAACGCCACCATGCGTTCGCGCGGCCCCGCCTCGCGCACCGCTCGCACCGCCTCCGAGCCGACGAAGCCCGTGTCCTCGTGACAGCACCACCCGAGGCCCGCTTCGATCGGCCCCCGCGCCTCCGTCAGGTCGTTGCCGTAGAGGTGAAAGCACGCCTCGATGCGCAGCGTGTCGCGCGCCGCCAGGCCCGCCGGCGCCGCCCCGCGGCGCACCAGCTCGTCCCATAGCGCCACCGCCTCCTCCGGCGCGCACAGCAGCTCCACGCCGTCCTCCCCCGTGTAGCCCGTCCCGCACACCAGCACCTCCGACCCGCCCAGCCGCCGCACCGCTGCCGTCATCCGCCCCGGTAGCGGCGTGTCGCTGATCGCCTGCACGATCTCCCGTGCCCGCGGGCCCTGCACCGCCAGCATCGCGTAGTCCGGGAAGCGGTCGATCACCTCCACGTCGTCGGTTTCCTGCGCGTGTCCTTCGAACCACGCCAGGTCGCGCTCATGGTTCGCCGCGTTCGTCACCGTCAGGTACCGCTCCGGGTCCAGTCGGTAGGTGAACACGTCGTCCAGCACCCCGCCGTCCTCCGCGCAGATCACGCTGTACTGCGCCCCGCCGACCACGCCGCCCGTCTCCTCTTTGAGGGCGACCTTCGACACGTCGTTGGACAGCACCCGCTGCAGCAACTCCAGCGCCCCCGACCCGCGCGTTTCGATCTCCCCCATGTGCGACACGTCGAACATCCCGCACGCTTCGCGCACCGACAGGTGCTCCTCCCGCACCCCCTCGTACTCCACGGGCATCTCAAAGCCCGCGAAGGGCACGAGCTTTGCGCCCGCGGCCGCGTGGCGCTCGTACAGCGGCGTTCTGCGCAGGCTCACTCGCGCGCAAGGCTAGCGGGGTTCTCCGCGGCCGCGCGGTCGTCGTTCTCGGATCGGGGTGCTGCGTGCGAGTGCTCGAGGCGCCGAGCGCGAGGTCAGGCTGCGGCGGGGTCGATGACTCGTTGGCGGTGCTGCGCGCGCGTGTGCGTGCACGAGGCGCGACGGGCCGTCAGCGCAGGAACGGCGGCACGTCGATCTCGTCGTCGGAGATCTCGAGCGAGGACCGCTGGCCCTCGTCGATGCGCGGTCCGCGGTCCCGCCTCGCCCTGCTGTCGCGGCGCGCGGTGCGTCCCGGCCTGTGATCGAAGCCGGTGCCGATCACCGTCACCCGCACCTCGTCGGTCATCGACTCGTCGATCACCGCTCCGAAGATGATGTTCGCGTTCGGGTCGGCCGCGTGCTGGATGATCTCCGCGGCTTCGTTGACCTCGAACAGGCCCAGGTCTTTACCGCCGGTGATGTTCAGGAGGATGCCCGTCGCACCGTCCACCGACTCCTCGAGCAGCGGCGAGGAGATCGCCGCCTTCGCCGCCTCCGCGCAGCGGTTCTCGCCGGCGGAGGTGCCGATCCCCATCAGCGCCGAGCCCGCCTCGTGCATGATCGTGCGCACGTCAGCGAAGTCCAGGTTGATGAGGCCGGGGATCGTGATCAGGTCGGTGATTCCCTGGACCCCCTGGCGCAGCACGTTGTCCGCCTCGCGGAACGCGTCGATCATCGACGTGCGCCGCTCGACGACGGATAGGAGCTTCTCGTTGGGGATCACGATCAGCGTGTCGACGACCTCACGCAGGCGGTCGATTCCCTCGCTCGCCTGGCGCGAGCGCTGCGCGCCCTCGAAGTCGAACGGACGGGTGACGACGCCGACGGTCAGCGCGCCGATCTCGTTCTTCGCGATCTCCGCGATCACCGGAGCCGCGCCCGTGCCCGTGCCGCCGCCCTCGCCCGCGGTCACGAACACCATGTCCGCGCCCTTCAGCGACTCCTTGATGTCGTCTCGCGACTCCGACGCCGCCGCCAGGCCCACGTCCGGGTCTGCGCCCGCGCCGAGGCCCTTCGTCGAGTTGTGCCCAATGTTGAGCTTCACATCCGCGTCGCACATCGCGAGCGCCTGTGCGTCGGTGTTCGCCGCGATGAACTCCACGCCGTGCAGGCCCGCGTCGACCATCCTGCTGACGGCATTCGTGCCGCCGCCGCCGACGCCGACGACCTTGATCACTGCGAGATAAGTTCCGCTGCTGTCCATTGTTCGCCTCGTCCCGAACCCTTCACCAGTTAATTAGGGTTCGCAGCATACTCGTTGCCCGAACCGCGGGTTGGGTGACGTTATGCAGGGAACTTCGCCCTGTCAACGGAAACATCCAACCTCGCAACGAAGGTTGCATAACTGCGTACTCTCGATCATTACTCGAGGGTCTACCGGACAGTTGCTATCAAGCTTCACTTGAGGGTTAAGGTAGCCGTGGTGCCGGAAAATGGCGTTTCCCCGCTGCCGCGCACGGCCGCCCCGGCGAGGGCGATCGGACTCAGCCGCCTGACGCCCCGCCCGCGGTGGCCGCACCCGCGCCCGCTTCGCCGCTCGTGCCGGGCGCGGATTCGCTCCCGCCCTGCGCGCCCGTTTCGCTACCGCTCGACGAGCTTGATTCGGACTGATTCGTCGTGTGGCTCGGAGCGGTCGCTTCGGCCGCCTTCGCGGCGTTCGCCCCCTGCGCTTCGGCGGATGAGCCGTAGCCGGCGGACGTCGCGAGCCCCGCCGCGAGTGCGGTCGCGATCGATTCTGAGGAACCGCCCGCGCTCGAGGCGCCCGCTTCGCCGCCTCCGGCGGCCGTGCTCGGCGCGTATCCGGCGGGAAACTCCGCTGCCGCGCGTTCCGGGCTGCGCACGTCGACCGCCGACGCGTGCGCGGAGGACGAGTCGGACAGCACGACGCACAGCGCGATCCACTTCGCGTGGGCGCGCGAGGAGTCGCCGAAATACGCTTCCATCCCGTCGTGCATCGCGACGGTCAGGCCGCGTGGCCCCGCGAACGCGCGCGCGATGAACGGCGCGAGCGCGTGCGGCGCCGCGCCCAGGATTTCGAGCTCGCCGGCGAGCGATGAGTCGTGCACGAGTCCCCCGGTCGGCGGCAGGTATGCGCCGCTAACCGTCGGCAGGCCCGAAGACACGAAAGCCGGCCCCAGCACCGCGCCGTCGGCCGCGACCGCCGTCTGCGCGCCGGAGACCGTCAGCGTCGCGACCGGCAGCTGCTCGACGACGTGGATGCGCATGCCGTGCGGAAAGCTCGTCGAGACGCTCAGCGAACTGACGAGGTGAAAGCGCGCGACCGCCGCGAGCAGCGTGTGCTCGCTCACCTCGAGCGTCGTCATCCGTTTGCCGGCCGTGACCAGCGCCTGTTCGATCTCCCGCGCGCCCACGCCGTGCACGCCGCTCACCTGCACGCGGTCGACGGACACGAGCGGCGAGGAGCGAAACCAGCGCCACGCGCCGAACAGAAGCGGCAGCGCGACCACCGCTGCGAGCAGCACGATGCGCGCGCGGCGATGGCCGCGAAGCGCGCGGCCGAGCGCCGCCGCGGGCAGCGTCGTGAGCACCGAGATCACCTGCGCGGGCCGCGCGCGAGCACCCCGCAACGGACGCGGCAGCGCGAGCACGGACGAGGGCGCGAGGCGGTCGAAGGCGAGCAGGGACACGCGCGAGCGCTTCATCTCGAGCTTTCTTCGACCTCGCCGTGCGAACCCCTACCGCCAGGGAAAACGCACGTCGCCGAGCGTCTGCACCTCCGGCTCGAGCTCCACGCCGAAGCGCTCCTTTACACGCGTTCGTCCGGCGGCCATCACCGCGACCACGTCCGCCGTGCGCGCGTCGCCGGTGTTCTCGATGAAGTTCGCGTGCTTGGGCGAGAACCGCGCCCCGCCGATCGCCAGCCCGCTGCAGCCGCTCTGCTCGAGCAGCACGCCCGCGGTCAGCCCGCCGGCGTGCGGATCCTCGGGGTTCTTGAACGTCGAGCCGAACGTCTTGATCCCCTGCGGCTGCGCCTCGTGGCGGCGGGTGCGCATCTCCGCGAGCGTCGCCGCGACGGAGTGCGGGTCCGCGCGCTCGAGCGCGAACGATGCGCGCACCACTATTTCGCCAGCGCGCAGGTTCGAGCTGCGATAGGCGAAGCCGAGCTCCGCGGGCGCGCGTCGCTCGCTGGCCGATCTCTGATCGGTCGCCGCCGTCGCTATCTGCACCCACTCGAGCACCCGTGCGAGCTCGCCGCCGTAGGCGTTCGCGTTCATCCGCACCGCGCCGCCGACCGTCCCCGGGATGTTGACCCCGAACTCGATGCCCGAGAGCCCCGCGCGCGCCGCCGCCGCCGCGACCGCCGGCAGGCGCGCGCCGCCGCCGCACAGGATCCGTGCTTGCTGCACCTCTATCTGCGCGAGCGCGCGGTCGAGCTTCACGACGAGGCCCGCCACGCCCTCGTCCGCGATCAGCAGGTTCGACCCCGATCCGACGACGCTCACCGTCACCCCGACTTCCGCTGCCCACGCGAGCAGCCGCGTGAGCTCCGCCTCGCTGCCCGCCCGCGCGAAGTACTCCGCCGGTCCCCCCGTCCTGACCGTCGACAGGCGCGCGAGCGAGAAATCCCGCTTCACCCCCTTCGGCATCCGCGGCGCCTGCGCGCTCATGCTCGCACGAGCGCTCGCCCGAGCGCGTCGATGTCGCCCGCGCCCATCACCACGCACAGGTCGCCCGCGCGCAGCTGCGCGCGCAGCACGGGCTCGGCGTCGGCGAACGTCGGCAGCCAGTACACGGTCCGACCCCCCGCCGCGTCGGCGGCCGCCTCCGCGACGCGCAGGCCGCTCACGCCCGGGTGGTCCTCGGCGCGCTCGCGCGCCGCATACACCTCGAGCACGGCGATCACGTCCGCAAGCGCCAGTGCCCGGCCCAGCTCGCCGGCGAGCGCCGCGGTGCGCGAGTAGAGGTGAGGCTGAAAGACCGCGACCAGGCGCCCGGGCGCGAGCGTCCGAGCCGCCCGGAGCGTCGCGACGACCTCGCTCGGGTGATGCGCGTAGTCGTCATAGATGCGCGCGCCGTGCGCGGTCCCGAGCAGCTCGAAACGCCGCCCCGCGCCCTCGAACGAGGCGAGTCCCGCGATCGCCCGCCCCTCGTCCGCGCCCGCCAGCCTCGCGGCCTCGAGCGCCGCGAGCGCGTTGAGCGCGTTGTGCGCGCCGTACACCCGCAGCGCGACCTCGTGCCCGCGCCAGCGCATGCGAACGCCGTGCGCGCCGAGGTCCAGCTCGTCCGCCTCGAAGGGCACCACGACCGGCCCGCCGTCCTCGCCGCGGGCGCCGGCGCGGGCGCCGCTGTCCGCCGTGGCCGCTCGTGCTCTCCCCTGCTCGCCCGTGCGCGCAGCCGGCGGCACGAGCTCGAGGAGCTCCGCGCGCCGCCAGATGACGATCCCCGCGCTCGCGCGCGCGAGGAACTCGCGGAAGGCCTCGCGCAGCTCGATCAGCGAGGCGAACGTCGCGTGATGATCGAGCTCGACGTTCGTGAGCACCGCGATCTCCACCTCGAGGCTCAGCATCGAGCGGTCCGACTCGTCGGCCTCGACGACGAGCCACTCTCCGTCGCTCCAATGCGCGTTGCCGAGTCCCGCGCCCGCGCTCCCGCCGATCAGCCATGACAGCTCGACGCCCGCGCCACGCAGCGCGTACACGAGCATCGATGCCGTCGTCGTCTTGCCGTGCGTGCCCGCGACCGCGATCGTGCGCCGCAGCGCGCTCAGCTCGCCGAGCAGCTCCGCGCGCGGGCTCTCGCGCAGGCCGCGCTCGCGCGCGGCGAGGCGCTCGGGATTGTCCTCGGGGACGGCCGAGGAGTAGAACAGCTCCACGTCGTCCCCCGGCGGCACGTTCTCGCGCGCGTGCCCGACGTGCAGATCGCGCAGGACCCCGTCTGCGATGAGCGACTCGGTGCTCGGCCCGGCGGCGGCGTCCGAGCCGCTGACGTCCGCTCCGAGCGCCGCCGCCGCGCGCGCGTACGCGCTCATACCCGCGCCGCCCACGCCGACGAGGTGGATCCGCCGCCCGCGCCAGGGAGCAGCGCTGCTCATCGCCGCGCTATCTCCAAGAGCTCGTGCGCGACGTCGAACGCCGCGCGCGGGCGCGCGAGCGCTCGCGAGGCCTGCGCCATCAACGCGAGGCGCTCGCGGTCGCCGAGCAGCTCCTGCGCGTGCGCGGCGAGGGACGCCGCGCTGAGCTCGTCGTCGGCGAGCACGATCGCCGCGCCGGCATCCGACATCCAGCGCGCGTTCTCGCTCTGGTGGTCAGCGGCCGCGCGCGGATAGGGGACGAGCACCGCGGGCACGCCGTAGGCGGCGATCTCGAACACCGAACCCCCCGCACGCGCGACGACGAGGTCGGCGGCGGCGAGCGCGCGAGAGAAGTCCTCGACGTCGAGGTACTCGACGAGCTCGTAGCCCGCGCGCAGCGAGCGGCGCGAGAGGCGCTCGTAGTCGCGCCTACCGCACACGTGCAGCACCCGCATCGTGCCCTCGGCGAACGCTTCGACGGCGGCCTCGTTGATCGAGCGCGCGCCGAGCGAGCCGCCGAATACGAGCACGAGCTGCTCGTCGGCGCCGAGCCCCAGTCGCGCGCGCGCCGCCGCGCGCTCCTGCTGCGGGAACGGCACCGGACGCCCCGTGACGAGGTACTTGCGCTCGCGGTCGCGCTCGACGACGCGTGCCAGGCGCCCGCGCGGAGGGAACGAGAGGCACACGCGGCGCGCGAACGGCGCGAGCAGCCGGTTGGTGAGGCCGAGGCGCGAGTCTGCCTCGGTGAGCAGCACGGGAGTGCGCCGGGAAAGCGCGGCGAGCACGACCGGGCCGGCGACGTAGCCGCCCGCGCCCATCACCGCGTCGGGCGCGAGCGCGCGCAGGACGCGCTGGGCGCGCAACGTCGCGAGCGCGGCGCGCGCGAGCGCGGCAAGCGCGCGCAGCGGGTTCGTGCGGCTGAGCCCTTCGACGGGGATCGCGTGCAGCGTGAAGCCCGCGCCGGGCACGAGCTGCGCCTCCGCGCGCGCGGCGCCGATGAACTCGACCCGCGCGCCCTCAGCCCGCAGCGCCTGCGCGACCGCGAGCGCCGGCACGACGTGGCCCGCCGTCCCGCCGGCCGCGATCACCACGGTTGTCGCCCGCTTGCTCACGCCTCGATCGTTCTACTTCGCGACCGCGCGCGTCTGCCCGGCGCGAGGCGCGCGCGGGGACCGCGCGCACGTGCGCGGTGCCGCCGGAGGCGACGTTCATGAGCAGGCCCATCGCGGCGAGCATCACGATCAGGCTGCTCGAGCCGTAGGAGACGAACGGCAGCGGCACGCCCGTCAGGGGCGCGAGGCCGAGCACCGCGAACACGTTGAGCGTGGCCTGCGAGACGATCAGCGTCGTGACGCCGACGGCGATCAGCGCGCTGTGCAGGCTGCGCGCCGTCCGCGCCGCGCGCAGGCCCGCGTGCGCGATCAGGCCGTAGAGGAACAGCAGCGCGAATACGCCGAGGACGCCGAGCTCCTCGGCAATGACCGCGAGGATGAAGTCGGTCGGCGCCTCGGGCAGATAGAAGATCTTCTGCACCGACTGCCCGGGGCCGACGCCGAAGAGGCCGCCGGAGCCGATCGCGATCTGCCCCTGCACCGCCTGAAAGCCGCTGCTGGAGGCGTGCGCCCAGGGATTGATGAAGGACGTCAGGCGCGTGCGCGCGTAGGGCCGCGCGAGCGCGTAGAGGACGACGCAGCCGAGCGTGCAGCCGACGATCACGACGAGGTTGCGACGCTCGATGCCGGCGGCGATGAGCATCGCGACGGCGACGAAGCCGATGACCATCGCACTGCCGATGTCCGGCTCGAGGCCGACGAGCACCGCCGAGCCCGCGACGACGGACAGCAGCGGACGCCGGAGCTCGCGCAGGTCGTGCACCTGTTGCGGGCGCTTCGCGAGCAGCGTCGCCGAGTACAGCACGAGCGCGAGCTTCAGGAGCTCGGACGGCTCGAACTGGAGCGGTCCCGCTCCGAGCCAGCGCCGGGCGCCGTTGACCGTGACGCCGAGGTGCGGCACGTGCACGGCGAGCACGAGCACAATCGACGTCGCGAGCAGCGGCCCGGTGAAGCGCGTGACGAGCTCCATGCCGTTGCGCGCGAGCAGGCGCATGACGACGAGCCCGATCGCGCCGTAGACGAGGTACTTGACGAGATACGAGCTCCCGTTGCCGCTGCCCTGCAGCAGCGACGTCGCGGAGGAGGCGCTGTAGACCATCACGGCGCCGAACGCGAGCAGGCACAGCGTCGCCGTGAGCAGGAGGCGCTGCTCGAGCGGCTGCGCACGCGCGCTGCGTGCGCGTTCCCCCAGTCGCCGGCCGGCGCGCCCCGGCCGTGCGGGCGCGGCAGGCGTCGAGCGTCGTGCTCGCGCTGCTGACATCAGCGCTCACTTCGACGCGCGCCCGCATAAGCCTCCAACGCCGGGCCGCATCCGCGTGTGCGGGACTTACGCGGATAGGCCCTCCACGACGAGCTCGCGAAAGCGCTCGCCGCGCGCCTCGAAGTCGTCGAACTGGTCGAAGCTCGCGCACGCCGGCGAGAGCAGCACGACCTCGCCGGCATACGCCGCGCCGGAGCACGCGCGCAGCGCGGGCTCGAGCTCGCGACAGTCGTTCAGCGGGGGCCCGCTGCCCGCGAGCGCGCGCTCGATCACCTCGCTGTCTTCACCGATCAGGTACACCGCCGCGCACGAGCGCTCGACGGGCGCGCGCAGCGGCGAGAAGTCCTGCCCCTTGCCCTGGCCGCCGAGGATGAGGTGCACGCGCTGCCCGGCGAACGCGTCGAGCGCGACGATCGTGCTCGCGACGTTCGTCGCCTTGGAGTCGTTTACGTACAGCACGCCGTCGATCGTCGCGACCTCCTCCAGGCGGTGCGGGACGCCGGCGAACGAGCGCAGACCCTCGCGCACGCCCTCGAGCGGCGTCCCGCGCGCGAGGCACGCCGCGGCCGCGGCCATCGCGTTCTCGACGTTGTGCGCTCCACGCAGCGGCAGCTCGGCGACGTCGAGCAGCCGCTCCCGCGCGTCCCACCACAACGCTCCGTCGCGCAGGGCCAGCTCCGAGCGCGGGTCCTCGCCGAAGCAGACGATCCGCCGCTCGTTCTGAGGCGGGGTCGCGAGCGCCTGCTCGACGCGCTCGCGCAGCGCCGAGGGCACGACGGCGGCGGCTCCGCTCGGCTGGGCGGCGAAGATGCGCAGCTTCGCGGCTTCGTACTCGCGCATCGACCCGTGCCGGTCGAGGTGGTCGGGCGCGATGTTGAGCAGCACGGCGACCTCGGGCGCGAAGCAGAGCGCGTCCTCGAGCTGGAACGAGGAGACCTCGCACGCGACGACGTCCCGCGAGGCGACCCCGCCGACGAGCGAGCACAGCGCGGTGCCGACGTTGCCCGCGACGACGACGGGAACGTCGCTCGCGCGCAGGATGTGCGCGATCAGCTCGACGGTCGTCGTCTTGCCGTTCGTGCCGGTAACGGCGACGAACTCGTTCGCGAGCAGGCGCCAGCCGAGCTCGAGCTCGCCGAGCACGGGCATGCCGCGTGCGCGCGCGCCGCTGACGATCGGCTCCTGCGCGGGGACGCCGGGGCTCTTGACGAGCGCGGACGCACGCTCGAGCAGCGGCGCGGCGTCCTCGGCGGGAGCGGCGAGGTGCAGCTCGATGCCGCGCGCTCGCAGCTCGTCGAGGCCGCGCGGCTCGCGCGCGTCGACGCCGATGACGACCTCGCCGCGCGCGGCGAGCGCGAGCGCGGCGGCGACTCCCGAGCGCGCAAGCCCGGCGACGAGATAGGGGCCCGAGGGGATCGGCGGGCGGGCGATCACCCTCACCCGAGGCTCTGGCGGTAGATCGCGAAGCCGATCGCGGCACAGATCGACGCGACTATCCAGAAGCGCAGGATGATCTTCGTCTCCGACCACCCACGTAGCTCGAAGTGGTGGTGGATCGGCGCCATCAGGAACACGCGTTTGCGCGTCGCCTGGAACGAGATCACCTGGATCGCGACGGACAGCGCCTCGAGCACGAAGATCCCGCCGAGCAGCACGAGCAGCAGCTCGGTCTTGGTCATCACGGCGAGCCCGGCGATCGCGCCGCCGAGCCCCAGCGATCCGGTATCGCCCATGAAGATCGTCGCGGGGAAGGCGTTGAACCAGAGAAAGCCGATACACGCGCCGACGAGGCATCCGGCGACCATCGCGAGGTCGTACTCGCCGGTGATGAAGGTGATGCCGACGTACGCGAGCAGCACGATCCCCGCGCAGCCGGCGGCTAGGCCGTCGAGCCCGTCGGTGAGGTTGACGGCGCTCGTCGTGCCGGCGACGACGAAGTAGATGAGCAGCGGGTAGAGCACGCCGAGGTGTTCGATCTGGTAGTCGGCGAAGCGAAAGCGCAGCGTCGGCGCGAGGTGCGCGCGGCGTTCGGCGACGTACCACAGGCCGAGCGAGATCGCGATCGTGACGACGAGCTTCGTGCGCGCGCGCAGCCCGAGCGAGCGTCGCCGCGAGAGCTTGACGTAGTCGTCGGCGAAGCCCAGCAGCGCGCACGCGATCGCCGCGCCGACCACGCCGACGGAGCGCCATTCGTAGTTGGTGAGGATGAGGAAGGGGACGGCGAAGGCGATCACGACGAGCACCCCGCCCATCGTCGGCGTGCCCGCCTTCTGGTGGTGTCCTTCGGGCCCGTCCTCGCGGATGTGCTGCCCGAACTCGCGCAGCCGTAGGAACTCGATGAACTTCGGGCTGAGGAAGATGCAGATGAGCAGCGCTGCGGTGCCGCCGAAGAGGATCCTGCCCATCAGCGCACGCGACCGCCCGCGGGCGCCGTCTCGGCGTCGCGCTCGCCCATCAGCGACTGCACGACGCGCTCGAGGGCGACGCCGCGCGAGCCCTTGACGAGAACGGTGTCGTCGGGGCGCAGGAGCGCAGCGAGGGTCGCGGCGGCTGCGCCGGCATCGGCAACCGAATGCCGCTCGCCCGCGAACGTCTCGCCGATGTGCGCGGCGAGCGGCCCGACGGTCACCAGCACCTCGACGCCGTGCTCGGAGGCGTGGCGGCCGATCTCGCGATGCAGCTCGGGCGAGCGCTCGCCGAGCTCGAGCATGTCGCCGAGTACCGCGACGCGCCGCGCGGGCGCCGTTTCGGCGAGCTCATCGATCGCGGCGCGCATCGACATCGGGTTCGCGTTGTAGCAATCGTTGATCACCACCGCGCCGCCCGGCAGCGTGACGCGCTCGCCGCGCATCGCGGCGAACGACACGTCGACCGCGCCGGCCGGCTCGACCCCGACGGCCCGCGCGGCGGCGACCGCGGCGAGCAGGTTGCGCAGCTGGTGCGCCTGCGTGAACGACGGCTCGAGCACGATCTCGTGCCCGCGATCGTCGATCACGACCGCGCCCCCCGCGCGCCGCTCGAGCAGCCTCACGTCGCCGTCCTCGCCGAAGGTGATCGTGCGCACGTCCTCCCTCAGGTGCGCGCGCAGCAGCGGCTCGCGCGCGGGCACGACGGCCGTCGAACCGGGCGCGAGGCCGGCGATCAGCTCGGCCTTCGCGGCGGCGATCGCCTCGAGCGAGCCGAGCAGCTCGAGGTGCGCGGGACCGACGTTGACGATCACCCCGACGTCGGGCTCGGCGACGGCGGTCAGTTCGGCGATCTGTCCCGCGCCGCGCATCGCCATCTCGAGCACGAGCACCTCGGTGTCGGCGGGAGCGGCGAGCAGCGCGAGCGGCAGCCCGATCTCGGTGTTGAAGTTCTCCGGGCTCGCGCTCGTGCGGCGGGTAGGCGCGAGCAGCGCGACGAGGATGTCCTTCGTCGAGGTCTTGCCCGTCGAGCCGGTGACCGCGATCACCTTCGCCGAGCCGGCGCCGAGCTCGCGCCTCCACGCGCGCGCGAGCGACTGCATCGCCTCCAGCGGCGCGTCGTGCTCGAGCACGACCGCGCCCTCGCGCGCGTGCCGCGCCGCAGCCGCAGAATGCGCGGGCGAGACGAGCACGCCCCACGCGCCGCGATCGAGCGCCTGCGGCGCGTACGTGCCTCCGTCGGCGTGCTCGCCCGGCAGGCCGACGAACAGGTCTCCGGCAGCGGCGGTGCGCGAGTCGATGCTCGCGCGCTGCGGTCCCTCGCGCTTAGCGGCGCCCGCGACGAGCCTCGCCCCGCTCGCGCCGGCGATGACCTCAGCGCTCCAAGCGTTCATCGCAGCGACGCCGCGGGCGCGCGCTCTGGCCGCGTCGGCCTCGTCACGCGCGTCACGCGCGTCACGCGGCCGCTCCCGCCGGCCGTTCGGCGCCGGCGTCGAGCAGCGCGCGCAGCGCTTCGCGCACGACGGTCACGTCGTCGAACGGGACCTTGCGCCCGCCGGCGAACTCCTGCCCCTGCTCGTGCCCCTTGCCGGCGATCACGACGACGTCGCCCACGCTCGCGAGCGCGAGCGCCTGCTCGATCGCGGCGCGGCGGTCGGTGATCGCCCGCAGCGACTCCCTCGCGCGCGGGCGCGCAGCACCGCCGTCGAAAGCATCACCTGCCGCAGGCTCGGGGTCGGCCGCGCGCCCGGCGTCGGTCGCGCGCCCGGCGTCGGAGCCAGACGCGGCGTCGGCGCCGGACACGACCTCGGCGATTATCTCCTCGGGCACCTCTGAGCGGGGATTGTCGGAGGTGACGATGACGACATCCGCGAGGCGGGCGGCGACCTCGCCCATCACGGGGCGCTTGCCGCGGTCGCGGTCGCCGCCGGCGCCGAACACGCAGACGACGCGCCCGCGGGTGTCGGCGCTGAGCTCGCGGGCGGCGCGGAGGACGTTCTCGAGCGAGTCGGGGGTGTGTGCGTAATCGACGAGCGCGGCGAAGTCCTGGCCCTCGTCGACGGCCTGAAAGCGCCCGGGAACGCTGACACCGCGTTCGAGCGCGGCGAGCAGCGTGTCGAGATCGCCGCCGAGGGCGTGTGCGGCGGCGATGGCGCAGAGCGCGTTGGCGACGTTGAAGCGCCCGCGCAGCGGGGAGAGGACCTCGCGCCGGCCGGCGGGCGTGGTGAGCGTGAAGGCGACGCCGGAAAAGCTGACGCGCAGGTCGTGGGCGCTGTAGTCGGCGGGGGCGTCGACGGCGACGGTGAGGGGCTGCCCGAGCTCCTGAGCGAGGCGGGCACCGTAGGGATCGCCGACGTTGACGACGCTGACGCGCGGGGCGATCTCGGCGGCGCGGCCGTCCTCGGGGTCGGGGATGAACAAGCGCCGCTTGGCGCGGAAGTAGTCGTCCATCGAGTCGTGGAAGTCGAGGTGATCGCGCGAGAGGTTGGTGAAGATGGCGACGGCGAACTCGATGCCTGCGGTGCGGTGCAGGGCGAGCGCGTGCGAGGAGACCTCCATCGCGCAGGCGCGGTCGCCGCCGGCGAGCATCTCGGCGAGGTCGGACTGGAGGTCGATCGCCTCGGGGGTGGTGCGGACGACGGCGCGCTCGTGCCCGGCGACGATCGACTTGACGGTTCCGAGCAGCCCGCAGCGCCGGCCGGCGGCCTCGAGCAGCGCGCGCAGGAGGAAGGCTGTGGTGGTCTTGCCGTTGGTGCCGGTGACGCCGACGACGCGCAGGCTGCGCGATGGATGGCCGAAGAAGACGGCCGCGACGGCGGCCATGGCGGCGCGCGCGTCGGCGACGGCGAGCTCGGGGACGCCGACGCCGAGGGGTCGCTCGACGACGAGCGCGACGGCGCCGCGCTCGACGGCCTGGCGCGCGAATTCGTGTCCGTCGCTGTGAAAGCCGGGCACGCAGAAAAAGAGCGCTCCCGGCTGCACGGCGCGGCTGTCGTACGCGAGCGAGGTCAGGAGGAGCTCCGGGTCCGCGTCGGGGGAACTGCGCACGCCTGGCGCGAGGACCGAGATGACCTCGTCCAGCTGCATGGCGCTGATGCTATCCAGGCGGGATGCGCAGATAGGGAAGCGCGAAGCTCATGATCTGCCCGAAGGCGGGTGCGGCGACGGCGCCGCCGAAGATCGAGCCGGTCTGCGGTTCATCGACGATGACGGCGCACAGGAGCTTGGGGTCGGTCGCGGGAGCGAAGCCCATGAACGAGGCGACAAATTTGGTTTTCGAGTATTCGCGGGTCGTCGGGTCGACCTTGTTGGCGGTGCCGGTCTTGCCGGCGAGCTGGTAGCCGGGAATCGAGACCTGGCTGGCGGTGCCGCCGGGCGCGAGCACGCCCTCGAGCATGTGCCGCAGCTCGGCGGCGTTGGACTCGGAGATGACACGCCGGCCGGCGGGCACGCGCAGCAGGCGTGAGCCGATCGCGCGGACTATGTGCGGCGGGCGCAGGATGCCACCGTTGGCGATGGCGGCGTACGCGGTCGCCATCTGGATCGGCGTGACGAGCTGGCCCTGGCCGATCGGGAGGTTGCCCATCGAGGAGCCGGAGTAATGGCTGACGGGAAGCACGGCGCCGATTTCTTCGCTCGCGAGCCCGGCGCCGCTGACGGCGCCGAAGCCGAAGCGGCGCACCCAGCCGGCGAATCGTTCGGGGCCCAACGTCGCCCCGATCTTGATCGCGCCGACGTTGCTCGACTGGGCGAGGATTTCGGAGGTCGTGAGCGTCTCGTCGGCGTGTTCGGTGTCGTCGTGGATGACGCGGTCGGCGACGCGGATCTGGTTGGGGACGAAGAACGGCGTGTCGGGCGTGACGAGGCCTTCCTGCAGCGCGCCGGCGACGGTGATGGCCTTGAAGGTGGAGCCGGGTTCGTAGTCGAAGCTGACGGCGCGGTTCTCCATCGCTTCGGCGGAGTTGGCGGCGGGGTCGTTGGGGTTGGCGGTGGGCAAGTTGGCCATCGCGAGGATCGCGCCGCTGCGCGGGTCCATGACGATCGCGGTCGCGTCCTTGGGGCTGAAGACCGAGCCGACGGCAGACAGCACGCGTTCGGTCTGCTGCTGGATATTCGCGTCGAGCGTGAGTGAGAGGGAGGTGCCGGCGACGCCGGGGTGGACTTCGCTGATGGACACGGGCTGGCCGATCGCGTCGCTGACGACGCGCCGTTCCCCGACGCGCCCTGCGAGAAGCTTGTTCTGCGCGTACTCGAGGCCGGCGAGCCCGGCGCCTTCGGTTCCGACGGCGCCGAGCACCTGCGCGGCGAGCGTTCCGCGCGGGTAGACGCGGCGCATCACGGGCGCGCCGGTCACGCCGGGGATCTTCAACGCGAGCACTTCGCGCGCCTTGGCTTCGGGGACGGCGCGCGCGAGATACGCGAAGCCGGTGCGCCGCGAGAGCACGTTCAGGAGCGCAGGCTGCGAGCGCCCGAGCAGCGGCGCGAGCCGTTCCGAGGTGGCGAGCGGGTTACGGATCAGGTACGGATCGGCGGAGATATCCTGCGCGGGTTCGGAGACCGCGAGGGGCGTGCCGTTGCGATCGGTGATCGTGCCGCGCTGCGGCGGGACGGTTTCGTCGGTGACCTGCTGCGTGCTCGCGGCCTTGCGCAGGGCGGAGCCGCGAAAGCCGGCGAGATACAGCGTGCGGGTCGCGGCGATCGCGAGGAGAAGCAGGAAGGCCGTGAAGATCAGCCCGATGCGGCGCTCGGCGATCGCCACCTAGAGCCCCCCGCCCCCCGCCCTATCCCCCGCCGCCCGCGGACGAGCCGCCGGCTTCGGACGCGGCCGCTTCCGGGGAGGTGGCGGACTGCGCTTCGGAGCCGTGCGAGGCAGGAGCTTCGGACTGCGACGCTTGCGAGTTGCCGGCCGATTCGCTCGAGGAGGATGAAGATGAAGGGGTCGCGCTCTGGCTTGCAGCTTCGCTGCCCTGCGACGCTTCGCCCGAGCTGCTTGCGGCGGAGGACGCTTCGCCCGAGCTGTTCGCGGTGGAGGACGCTTCGCTCGCACCGCTCGCGGCTGAGGACGCTTCGCTCGGCGGCTGCTGCACGGACGCGCGCAGCGCGGCGGCGGCGTGCCCGGGCTTGGCGCCGTGGGCGTCGAGGAAGCGCAGGCTGTTGATCGCGACGGGGACCATGCCGAGCGCTGCGGCCGCGCTCATGACGTGTTCGCCCGACGCGAGCGAAGAGTTTTCGATGCTCAGCGCGGAGGTCGCGCGCAGCAGCTGGGCCTTACGTGCGAGCGCGCGGCCGATGCTGCCGTTCAGCTGGAGCAGGGCGAGCTGTAGGGTGACGATGCCGAGCAGCGCGAACGTGACGAGGCCGATCCACACGCGCCCGCGCATGACGCGGTCGAGCAGCCGGTGCTCGCACACGCCCACGGCGGCGAGGACGAGTGCGCCGCCGAGGCCGGCGGCGCGGCGCTCGCTGGTCCGCTCCCTGCCTGTGCGCTCCCTGGCGGGCGCGCGCGCGGGACCGGAAACGCGCCGCGGGCGGGCGGGCGCGACGGGGCGGCGGGGGCGCTCGACGAGCCCGCGGCGGGCTGCGACGGCGGCGGCGGGTGGCGGCGTCATTGCGCTCCCCCGCCGGCGGGGACGAGCTTTTGCGCGGCGCGCAGGCGCGCGGAGGCAGCGCGCGGATTGCGCTCGACCTCGGCTGCGGACGGCATGAGCGCGCGACGGCTGACGAGCTCGGCTTCGGGCTCTTTGCCGCACGCGCACACGGGCAGATCGGGTGGGCAGACGCAGCCGCGCGCACGGTCGGCGAGAAAGCGCTTGACGCGCCTGTCCTCGAGCGAGTGGAAGCTGATCGCGGCGAGCACGCCGTCGCGGCGCAGAAGGCCCCACGCGAGCGGGAGCGCGCGGTCGAGCTGCGCGAGCTCGTCGTTTACGGCGATGCGCAGCGCCTGGAAGGAGCGCTTCGCAGGATGGCCGCCGGCGAAGCGCGCGGGAGCGGGAATCGCGGCGGCGATCGCGTCGACGAGCTCGTGCGTGGTGGCAATCGGCGCGCGCGCGCGCCGGCGCACGATCTCGCGCGCGATCGCGGAGGCGTGTCGCTCCTCGCCGTACTCCCGCAGCGCGTGCGCGAGCCGGCGCTCGTCCCACTCGGCGACGATGTCGCGCGCGCTGAGCGGGAGCGAGGGGTCCATGCGCATGTCGAGCGGCGCGTCGTAGGAGTAGGAGAAGCCGCGCTGGCGCGCGTCGAGCTGAGCGGAGGACATCCCGAGGTCGAAATACGCGGCGTCGGCCTCGATTCCCTCCTCGGCGAGCAGCTCGAGCGCCTCGGCGTAGCCCGAGCGGATGAAGCGGACGGCGCACGCGACCTCGGACTCGAGCTCGCGCACGCGCGTCTCGGCGTGCGGGTCGCGGTCGATCGCGATCAGCGTCCCGGTGGTGCCGAGCCGCTCGGCGACGAGCCGCGCGTGGCCGCCGTCGCCGAACGTGCAGTCGATCGCGACGGACCCCAGGCGCGCGCCGCCGCGCGCGGGCGTGAGCGCGTCGAGCAACTCGGCGGCGAGAACCGGCGTGTGGCGGCCGTCCGATCCGCCGGGCGCGTTTCGCGCGCGATCGCGCGCGGAACGCGGCTCGCCGATGTCCGCGCGTTCGCCGCTCACGCGCCTCGTGCTCCGCGCGCGGGCGAACGGACGGCGGATGTCAAGCGTCGTCGACATGGGCGGTGATGTCGGCTACCCCTGAGAGCAGCGCGGGCTGGTGCTCGCTCCACGCCGCGCGGCCCCACAGCTCGAGCCGGCTGCCGGCGCCTACGACAAAGACGTCCTTGGCGAGTTTCGCGTGCTCGATGAGGAAGGCCGGGAGCATGACGCGCCCGGCGCCGTCGAGCTCGACGAGCTGGCTGTTGCCGAAGAAGAAGCGCTCGAGCTCGCTGCGCCTCGGCGACAGCGGCGGCAGCTCCGCGAGCGCGCCCGCGGTGTACGAGTCGTACTCGCCCGGTAGCCAGATGGCGACGCACGGCTGCTGGTCGAGCGGCATCGCGAGCAGCGCTCCGTCGCCGAGGGCTGTGCGGTATTTGACGGGCACCGTGAGGCGGTTCTTGGCGTCGAGCGTGTGTTCGAAGGTGCCGCGGAAGGGGACCAAGGCTGCCTCTGCAAGTTGCTTTCGAGCCGAGGTGGAGGAGTGGGAGGAGCCCCTCCACCCCGGCTCGCTGGGCGCGAACATACCCCACTTCCTCCCACAATGCAACCCTAATTGCGCCTAACATCCCACTTCACCACACAAAGTGGCCCTCGGGAGCCGAAATCTCCCATGCCGCGGGGCAAACGGCACGCCGGCGCCGCGCCCGCAGCGGCGGCGATGCGACGCAAGAAGGCGTGCATCCGGCGCGATTGGGCGCGCCCTTGCAGGCGCCCACGGGCCGGCGATATGCGCCGCGCGGCGGCTGGTGCTGTCGCTACGATCGCTCACTGATGTCCCTCGAGCGTAGGCGCAGGATCCGCGCGCAGGCGAGGCGCGCGGCCGGCGCGTGGCTCATCCTCCCCACGCTCGCGCTGACGCTCGCGGCCTGCGGCTCGTCCTCCTCGCCCGGCAAGGCAACGGACCCGGCGACGCTCGTGCCGGCTTCGGCGCCGGTGTTCGCCGGGGCGGAAGTGCGCCCGGGCGAACCCCTGCGGAGCTCTGCGCGCGCGGCGGCGCAGGCGCTCACGCATCAGGCGGATCCCTACGTGCAGTTGCTCGGAGCGCTGCAGACGCCGGGATCTCCGAAGCTCGACTACACGCGCGACGTGCGCCCGTGGCTGGGGCGCGATGCGGGCGTGTTCCTGGGCACGCTGCGCGGCAAGAGCGGCGCGGGCGTGGGCGACCTGCTGACGTTGCTCGAGCGCGCGCTGGCGGGCGAAGCGAGCTCGGCGCCGGAATTCCCGTTCTCGACCGGCGGCGTCGACGGCGCGCTGCTGCTCGACACGACGGACAGCTCCAAGGCGCAGGCGTTCCTGGACTCGCAGGCCGCGCGGGCGGGCGCGCGGGCGACCGCATACCGCGGCGTCCCGTACAAGGCGACCGGCCAGGGCATCGCGTTCGGCCTCGTCAAGCACGTCGCGGTGATCGGCTCGGAGGCGGCGCTGCACAGCGTGGTCGACACCTCGCTCGGAGGACCGGCGCTCGCGGGCGGCGCGGCGTACGCGCAGCTCGCCGCGGCGCGACCGCCGGGCGCGCTCGCGAACCTGTACGTCAATCCCGGCGAAGCGGCCGGCGCGACGGCGACGCGCGCGAGCGGCAGCGAAGCGAACCTGCTCACGGTGCTCGCGGGGCTCGACGGCGGGCGGGCGCTCGAGGTGTCGCTCGTCCCGAGCAGCAATGCGATCGCGCTCGACCTGGACACGCTCGCGTCGAGCTCGGGGTCGACCTCGGGAGGACTGCTGGCGGCGGCGTCTGCGGGCGCGGGTGCGCTCGGCGAACTGCCGGCGGAATCGTGGCTCGGGATCGGCCTCGGCGGCAGCGGCTCGGCTCTCGGCGCGGACGTGCGCGGGCTGCGCAGCGTGCTGTCGCTGCTCTCCTCCAGCGCGGGCAGCTCTAACGCCATTGTGAGCGTCAAGGGGCTGCTCGACGGCTTCCTCGCGCCGCTCGACGTGCTCGGCGCCGAAACGGCAGCGGCGCGGCGCGACTACCAGGATTGGATGACCTCGGCGGCGCTGTTCGGGGCGGGCAGCGGACTGTTGAACATCAAGGGCGGCGTCGTGATCGTCTCGGCGAATCCGGCGCGCTCGCGCGAAGCCGTCGGCAAGCTCGCTGCGGCGCTGCGGCGCTCCGGGGTCGGGGTGAGCGCGACGACGATCGCGGGCACCGACGCGGCGGTCAGCGCGCACCTGGCGACGCTTCCGCTGCCGCTCGACATCGCCGACGGGCGCGACGCGACGGGCAAGACCAAGTTCGTGATCGGCCTCGGCGAAGGCTCGGTGACGGCGGCGCTGAGCGCTACGAGCACGCTCGCGGGCGGACCGACCCTGACTGCGGCGGCGGGCGCGCTCGGCGAAGGCGTCCAGCCGAGCGCGACGGTCGATTTCCCGACGCTCCTCGGACTGCTCGAAGCGGCGGGGCTGACTGAAGACCCGACGATCGCACCGCTGGTCGGCTACATGCGCTCGCTGACGACACTCTCGGCGGGCGGCTCACGCCCGGCGGGCGGGGTCGAACGCCTGCGCGTGACGGTCGGTCTGCGCCAGCCCGAACCCGGCGCATAGGCACCGGCGCGCCCACAGGCGCGGCGGCGTCGGCGGATCTTGACGGCGCGGCGGCGAGCGTCAGCGCGTCGCGAAGGCGCTGTAGAAGACGAGCTGCCCGTGTGCGATGCGGTCGACGCCGTACGGCGAGAGCGTCGTTTCGCCGTCCGGTTCGAGCGAGTAGGTGCCGAGCACGGACGCGCGTTCGCGCGTCTTCAAGAGCCGCGAGATGATCGCTCGGCGGTCGTTGCCGTGCGCGCCGGCTGCGCGGATCGTGTCGAGCACGAGACTCATCGCCTCGTAGCCGTACAGCGCGTAGGCGTCCGGGCTGCCGCCAAACTTGGCGCGGTAGTCGGCGAGCACGCGCGCGGCCCGCGGCGGGTAGAGCCCGGGGGCGAGCACGGGCGTGGTGATGTACGTCCCGGTCGCGTCGGCTACCTGCGAGGCGAACGCTTCGTTGGCGAGCGCGCTCGTCCCGAGCAGCGTGACGTCGCGGTCTGCGGCGCGAAGTTCCTGCCACATGCTGAGCGCCGCGGGGATGCTCGCGCCGGTGTAGAGCACCGCGTCGGGGTGCGCGCGGACGATCTTTTCGACCTCGCCGGCGAAGTGCTGGCCGCTGCCGCTCGCGATCGTGTCCTGCGCGAGCACGCTGATCCCTTCCCGCCGCGCGAGCGTCGCGACGAGCGTGGCGAGCGGGCGCTGAAAGGCGTCTTCGTCCTCGAGCATGAACAGTGTGTGCACGTGCAGCGAGCCCATCAGGCGCACCTGCGCGAGCGCCTGCGCGGGGTCTCCGGGCTGCAGGCGCGCGAACGTTCGCACGCCGCTCGGGTAGAAGCGCGCCGGCTCGTCCTGCCCCGCATCGAGCCCCGAGGTGAGCCCCTCGTAGGGGCTCGCCGGACTGACTTGCGGGATCCCGGCGGCGTTGATGAGCGGCAGCGAGACGGCGGTCGCGGCGGAGTCGAAGTCGCCGAGATAGGCGATCGTCATCGGGTCGCGCGCTGCCATCTCGGCGTTGCTTTCGGCGGCGCCGGGATCGAGGCGCCCGCTGACGGGATTGGCGTCGTCGAGCGAGACGTAGCCGACGGCGAAGGAGCCGATGTGCCCGCCGACCTGAGCGAGCGCGAGCTTCTCGCCGTTGACCACCTCGGCGGCGGCGGGCGCGTTGGGTCCCTGCAGCGGCTGGCTCGAGTAGACGCTCAGCGCTTTGCCGCCGGGTTCGACAGCGGGCGAGGCCCCGACCCCCCCGCAGCCCGCGGCGAGCGCCGCGAGGGCGGCGGCGGCGGCGACGCACAGCCCGCGCACGAGCACGCGCTGCTAGCTGCGGCGCCCGGGCAGGTAGCTGGAGAGGATCTTCACGCTGGCGCCGACGAGAATGATCGCCGTCGCGAGCATGAACGCGTCGAAGCCCTTGGCCCCGAGCGCCCACAGCACGATCCAGACGATGAGCCCGGCGGTGACGGTGAGTACCAGTCCCATGCGGGCGCAAATCCTATCGGGGAGCGAGCTGGAGGCCCGCGGCGAGCTCGCGCACGAGCTCGCCGACGGCTGCGGCGGGGTCCTCGCTCTCGCCCGCGGCGCGCACGAGGCGCGTGCCGACGATCACGCCGTCGGCGCCGGCGTCGGCGGCCGCGCGGGCGTGCTCGGGCGTCGAGATCCCGAACCCGACGGCGACGGGCACGGACGTGCTCGCCTTCGCGCGCACGAGGAGGTCACGTAGGTGGGCGTCCACTGACGCACGCTCGCCGGTCGTGCCGACGACCGAGACCGCGTACACGAACCCGCTCGCCTGCGAGCCGATCGCGCGCATGCGCTCGGCGGGCGTGGTCGGCGCGATCAGCGGCACGAGCGCGAGGCCCTCGCGCGCGCACGGCTCACGCACGGCGTCGGCCTCCTCGAGCGGGAGGTCGGGGACGATCAGCGCGCACGCTCCGGTCGCGGCGAGCGTGCGCACGAACTGCTCGGCGCCGGGCGCAAAGACCATGTTCGCGTAGCACATGAGCGCCACGGGGATGCTCGGCGCGAGCGCACTCGCCACCTCGAGGACGCCGGCAAGGGTCGCGCCGCTCTCGAGTGCGCGCGTGCCCGCGGCGTGGATGACGGGGCCGTCGGCGAGTGGGTCGGCGTAGGGGACGCCGAGCTCGAGCAGGTCGGCGCCGGCGGCGATGCACGCCTCGCCGATCGCGCGCGAGCTCTCGAGCGTGGGAAACCCGCCCATCAAATAGGGCATCAGCGCGGCTTGCTTGGCGGAGCCGGCGAACGCGCCGGCGATGCGCTCGAGGCCGCTCACGCGCGCTCGTCCGTGCGCTCGAGCCCGCTCACGCGCGATCGTCCCCGAGCACCTCGGCGAGGTCCTTGTCGCCGCGCCCGGAGAGGCACACGAGGTCGAGCTCTCCCTGCTTCTCGCCGGCGAGCCAGGCGAGCGCGTGCGCGGTCTCGAGCGCGGGGATGATCCCCTCGAGCCGCGACAGGAGCCGGAACGCGTCGAGCGCCTGCTCGTCGGTGACGGCGACGTAGCGCGCGCGCCCGCTGTCGCGCAGGTAGGCGTGCTGCGGCCCCGCTCCGGGATAGTCAAGGCCGGCGGAGATCGAGTGCGCCTCGACGATCTGGCCTTCGCCGTCCTGCATGACCGCGGAGCGCGAGCCGTGGAGGATGCCCGCGGGCCCGCGGACGGTCAGCGGCGCACCGTGGCGCCCCGTCTCGATGCCCTCCCCCGCAGCCTCGACGCCGACGAGCTCGACGTCGTCCTCGTCGATGAACGCGCAGAACGTTCCGATCGCGTTCGACCCGCCACCGACACACGCCACGACGCGCGCCGGCAGGCGTCCGGCCTGCGCGATGATCTGCTCGCGCGCCTCGTCGCCGATCACGCGCTGCAGGTCGCGCACGAGCGCGGGATAGGGCGCCGGGCCGACGGCGGAGCCGATCACGTAGTGCGTGCTCTCGACGTTCGTGACCCAGTCGCGGATCGCCTCGGAGGTCGCCTCCTTGAGCGTCTGCGCGCCGGCGTCTACGGCGCGCACGCTCGCGCCGAGCAGTTCCATGCGCTGCACGTTCGGACGCTGCCTGCGCGTGTCCTGCACGCCCATGTAGACGACGCACTCGAGGCCGAAGAGTGCGCACGCGGTGGCGGTCGCGACGCCGTGCTGCCCGGCGCCGGTCTCGGCGATGATGCGCGTCTTGCCCATGCGCTTGGCGAGCAGTGTCTGCCCGAGCGCGTTGTTGAGCTTGTGCGAGCCAGTGTGGTTGAGGTCCTCGCGCTTCAAATACACGGGGTGTCCCACGTGGGCGGAGAAGCGCCGGGCGAAGTACAGCGGCGTGGGACGTCCGGCGAACGTGCGCAGCAGCTCGTCGAGCTCGGCGCAGTAGGAGGGATCGGCGCGCGCCTCGCCCCACGCCTGCTCGAGCTGCGCGAGCGCGGGCATGAGCGTCTCGGGAACGAACTGACCGCCGTAGGGTCCGAAGTGGTGCTCGACCGCCGGCTGCGGCGCGGGCGCGCTCACGCCGGCTGCCCGACGGCATGCGACGCGGCGACCGCAACGAAGAACGCGCGCAGCTTCTCGGCGTCCTTGTGCCCCGGCGCGGCCTCGGTGCCGCTGGCGGTGTCGACCGCGTAGGGGTGCGTGCGCGCGATCGCTTCGCCGACGTTCTCCGGTGTGAGCCCGCCGCTGACGATCAGCGGCACATCGCCGCGATGCGCGGTTGCGAGATCCCAATCGAATACCTCGCCCGTGCCGCCGCGCACGCTCGAGCCGCGTGGCGGCCGCGCGTCGAGCAGGTGGAAGTCGACGTGGAAGCGCTCGAGGTCCCTGACGTCGCCCGAAGTGGAGACCTGCACTGCCTTGATCACGCGCGCGCCGCTGCGCCGCGCGGCCTCCGCGCAATACGAGGGGCCCTCGTCGCCCTGCAGCTGGAGCAGCGTCAGGCCGAGGTCTTCGCTGGCCGCGATCACGCGCTCGAGCGGCGCATTGACGAACACACCGCACAGCTCGACCTCGCGGCGCAGCGCGACGCCGATGCGCTCGGCCTGCGCTCGCGAGCAGCGGCGCGGGCTGCCGTCGAAGAAGATCATCCCGAGCGCCCACGCCCCGAGCTCGGCGGCGAGCTCGGCGTCGGCGAGGTCGGTGATGCCGCAGATCTTCACGCGCGGGGCACGCTCGGCCATGCCCCAAACCGTAGCGGGGTCGAGCGCGTGCGCGGGGGGCGCTCAGCCGCCTTCGGGCGTGGTCGCGCTCGGCACCGAGTTGGGCCTCGCGGCGAGCGTCACGCGCACGGTCTTCTGTTCGTAGTGCCCGTTCCCGGTCGCGCGCCACAGGCCGACGGCGACGGTTTCGCCGGGCTTGTGCGCGTCGATCTGGTTGGCGAGGTCTTCGGAGCTCGAGACCTTCTGCCCGTTGATCGAGACGATGATGTCGCCGCCGACGGCGACCTGGCTGCCTTCGATCGTGCTGCTGACGGTGCCGCCCTTGATGCCCGCCTTTGCGGCGGGCGTCCCCTGCTGGACGCTCTCGACGAGCGCGCCGCTCTTGACGGGCAGGTTGAGCGCTGAGAGGGCGCCATCGACGGCGATCGAGGTGAGGCCGATGTAGGCGCCGCGGACGGTCTGCCCCTGCTTGAGCCGCGGGAGCTCGGACTTGGCCTTGTCGATCGGCACGGCAAAGCCGATTCCGACGCTGCCGCCGCCGCTGCCGCCGGTCTCGATCTGCGAGTTGATGCCGATCACGCGTCCCGCGGCGTCGAGCAGCGGCCCGCCGGAGTTGCCCGGGTTGATGGGCGCGTCGGTCTGGATGACGCTGTCGATCGTGAAGCCGTTCGGCGCGGTTATCTGGCGCTGCAGCGCGGAGACGACGCCCGTCGTGAGCGTGCGTTCGAGGTCGAAGGGATTGCCGATCGCGTACACGGGGTCGCCGACCTGAACGCTTCCCGAGCTGCCGAGGACGAGCGGTTTCAGGTTGAGGCCGTCAGGAGAGACGTGGAGCACGGCGAGGTCGTTGGAGGGGTCCTTGCCGACGATCTGCGCGCTGACGGCGTTGCCCTTTTCGACGGAGACGGTGACCTTGATCGCGTTCTCGACGACGTGCCAGTTGGTGAGGATCGTGCCGTTGCGGTCGATCACGATGCCCGACCCCGTCGCGACCCCCTGGCGCTGGACTTCGCCGCCGCCGAAGAGGTTGAAGGGCGATTCGCTGCGCTGGACGATCGTCGAGGTGACGAACACCACGCCGGGCGCGTCGCGCTCGTAGACCTGGTGCGGCGTGAGGCCGGCGCTGACGTTGGAGGCGTTGGACGGCGCAATCGGCGCGGCCTGGACGGTGGTGATGCTCTGCTGCGTGGAGCCGAGGTCGCCCGCCGCGGCGAGGACCCCGACGACGACGCCGGCGCCGAGCAGCGCGGAGACGAACGGAACGGCGAAGAAGCGGTTCATCGCCACTCAGGATGAGAGGCTCCTTTCAAGCGCAAGTAAAGGCTCGCTGAGCGCGGCGTACGACTTGGCGAGGCTCAGGAGAGGAGCGCGCGCAGCGCGGCGGCGGGGTCGTCGGCGCGCATGAGCGACTCGCCGACGAGCACCGCGTGCACTCCTTCGCGCCCGAGCGTGCGTACCTGCTCGGGGCTCGCGATGCCGGACTCGGACACGACGACGACGCCGTCGGGCATCTCGCGCACGAGCAGGGATGTGCGCGTGACGTCGACGGAGAAGTCGCGCAGGTCGCGGTTGTTGATGCCGACGAGCTCGGCGCCGGCGGCCAGCGCTATCGCTAGCTCTTCGCCGTCGTGCACCTCCACGAGCGCGTCGAGGCCGAGTGCGAGCGCCTGCGCGTGAAGCTCCGCGAGCTCGTGCCGGGGGAGCGCGGCGACGATCAGGAGCACGGCGTCGGCGCCGGCGGCGAGCGCCTCGTGCAGCTGGTAGGCGTCGACGATGAAGTCCTTGCGCAGGATCGGCAGCGAGGACGCGGCGCGCGTCGCGCGCAGGTCCTCGAGCGAGCCGCCGAAGTGCGGACCCTCGGTGAGCACGGACAGCGCGGCGGCGCCGCCGCGTTCGTACGCGCCCGCGACCTCGGCGACGTCGGCGTGCCCGCGCAGCTCCCCCGCGGACGGCGAGCGGCGCTTGAACTCGGCGATCACGCTCACACCCGCCCCGCCGATCGCGTCGCTGAAACGGCGAGAGGAAGCTGCGGCACGATCGCTCGCGAGCTCCTCGAGCGGCGTGTGCCGCCGGCGGCGCTCGACCTCCGCGCGCGTCCGCTCGAGGATGCGCACGAGAACGTCGGGAGTGCGCGTCCTCATCGCGTGGCCTCGGCGGGCGCCAGCGAATTGCTCGCCTCGACGAAATCGCTGAGCGCGTCCGCGGCGGCGGCGTCGGCGATCGCGGCGCGCGCTGCTTCGACGCCGGCGGCGATCGAATCGGCGAGGCCGGCGGCGTAGATCGCGGCGCCGGTGTTGATGAGTGCGAGCGCGACTCGCGGCGAACCCTCGGAGGCCTCGCCAGTGATGATCGCGCGCGCGACGGCGGCGTTCTCGGCGGGCGAGCCGCCGGCGCACTCGCGCTCGAACTCGGCACTCGTGACGAGCTCGACGCCGGCCTGCGCGGGCGTGAGCGTGTAGCTGGATACGTCCTCGCCGTTGACCTCGTACACGCGTGTCGGCGCGGCGATCGAGATCTCGTCGAGCCCGTCCTCGCCCGCGACGACGAGCGCGCGGTCGGCGCCGAGCAGTGCGAGCGCGCCCGCGATCGTCTCGAGGTGCGCGGCATCGGAGACGCCGATCACCTGGCGCCGGGCGCCGGCGGGGTTGGTGAGCGGACCGAGGAAATTGAAGATCGTGCGCACGGCGAGCTCGCGGCGAACGGGGACGACGTAGCGCGTCGCCTGGTGGTGCGCTGGGGCGAACATGAAGCCGAAGCCGACGCGATCGATACACGCGCCGACCGCTTGCGCGTCGAGGTCGATGCGAGCGCCGAGCGCCTCGAGCAGGTCGGCGGAGCCGGAGGAGCTGGTGGCGGAGCGGTTGCCGTGCTTGGCGACCGCGCAGCCGGCTCCCGCCGCGATCAGCGCAGCGGTCGTGGAGACGTTGAACGTGCGCCTCCCGCCGCCGGTGCCGGCTGTGTCGAGGAGGTCCTCGCGCGAGGTCTCGACGGGCACTGCGAGCGCACGCATCGTGCGCGCGAGACCGGCGAGCTCTTCGACGGTCTCGCCCTTCGTGCGCAGCGCGATGAGGAACGCGGCGATCTGCGTCTCGGATGCGTCGCCGCGCATGATCTCGGCGAGGACCTCGGACGTCTCCTCGGCGCTCAGGTCGGTGCGCGACGCGAGCGCGTCGATCGCTCGGGTGAGCGTCTCGTTGGGCATCAGTCGGCGCCCGTCCCGAGAAAGTTCGCGAGCAGTCTCTTGCCTTCGGCGGTGAGCACGGACTCGGGATGGAACTGCACGCCCTCGGCGGGCAGCTCGCGATGGCGCACACCCATCAGCACACCGCCCCCGCGCGCGCTCTCTTCGAGGCAGTCGGGGAGCGCGGGGTCGACGACGAGCGAGTGATAGCGACCGACGGTGAGTGGTGAGGGGATCCCGGAGAAGATCGTGCGGCCGTCGTGCTCGATGGTCGTGGCCTTGCCGTGCACGGGCGGATGCAGCTTGACGCGCCCGCCGAACGTCTGCGCGAGCGCCTGATGGCCGAGGCACACGCCGAGCGTCGGCGTGCCAGCTTCGGGCATGCGCCGCGCGAGCTCGAGCGAGATGCCGGCGTCGTCGGGCGTGCACGGGCCGGGCGAGATGACGCAGCGCTCGTACTCGCGCTCCAGTAGGTCCGGCACGGCGGCGCGGTCGTTGCGCACGACGTCGACCTCCGCGCCGAGCTCGCCGAGGTACTGCACGAGGTTGTAGGTGAACGAGTCGTAGTTGTCGAGCACGAGGACCCTCATGCCCAGTCCGCCTGTTCGCACGCGAGCGCGATCGCACGCACGGCGGCCTGGATCTTTGCGATCGACTCGTCGTACTCGTACTCGGGCTTCGCATCGGCGACGGTGCCGCCGCCGGCCTGCACGTGGGCGACGCCGTCCTTGACGACGACGGTGCGGATGTGGATCGCGGTGTCGAGGTCGCCGCCATAGCTCATGTAGCCGATCGCGCCCCCGTAGCCGCCGCGCTTGACGGGCTCGAGCTCGTCGATGATCTGCATCGCGCGCACCTTCGGCGCGCCCGAGAGCGTCCCCGCGGGCAGCACCGAGCGCAGCGCATCCATCGCGCCGACGTCCTCGCGAAGCGTGCCCGAGACGGACGAGACGATGTGCATGACGTGGCTGTAGGTCTCGATCGTCATCAGCTCGTCGACTTTCACGCTGCCGTACTCGCAGACCCTGCCGAGGTCGTTGCGCCCGAGGTCGACGAGCATCACGTGCTCGGCGCGCTCCTTCTCGTCGGCGAGCAGCTCGCCTTCGATGCGACGATCCTCCTCCGCGGTGGCGCCGCGCGGGCGCGTACCGGCGATCGGCTTGGTGCTGACGCGCCGGCCGCTGACGGTGAGCAGCGGCTCCGGGCTCGCGCCCGCGATCTGAAAGTCGCCGAAGTCGAGGAAGTACATGTAGGGGCTCGGGTTGATCGCGCGCAGGCCCCTGTAGATCGAAAACGCCTCGACCGGGCTCGGAGCGGAGAATCGCTGTGAGGGCACGACCTGGAACGCGTCGCCGGCGAAGATGTACTCGACGATCCGCGAGACCATCGCTTCGAACCGCTCGCGCGGCATGTTCGACTCAAAGCGCGGCAGCTCGCGCGCCGGCGCGGGTGCGGCCGGACGCGGCACGGGACCGGCGAGCGCGTCGCGCACGTCGTGCACCTGGCGCACCGCGCGCGCGTACGCGCGCTCGATGTCGGGCTCGACGGTGAGGTTGGCGTTCGCGAGGATCGTGATCGTGTGCTTGAGATGGTCAAAAACGACGAGCGCGTCGCTGATCATGAGCGCCATATCGGGCAGCCCGAGCGGATCGGGGTTGGGGTCCCCGAGCGGCTCGACGGCGCGAACGAGGTCGTAGCCGAACAGACCGACTGCACCGCCGGCGAACGGCGGCGCGCCGGCCATCGGCGCCTGGTCGAAGCGCGCGAGCTGCTCGGCGGCGAGCGCGTAGGGATCACCGCCGTCGCTGAGCGACCAGCGCAGCACGGCGTGTGGCGCGACGCCGATGAAGGACCAGCGCCCCACGCGCTGGCCCTGCTCGGCGGACTCGAGCAGGAATGCGGGGTCGAGCGGATCGAGCGCGCGCAGCTTGAGGAACGCGGACACGGGCGTCTCGCAGTCGTCGACGAACGTGACGCTGACGGGGATCAGGTTGTGCGAGCTTGCCAGCGACCGCGCCTCCTCGAGCGAACGCGTGATCGCGAGCGAGCCCGAGCGCGAGCGGGCGGGCTCGGCGCTAGGAGTTACGGCCATCGAGCACGCGCTCGGTGTCGGCAAGGCTGCGCTCGCGGCTGCGGAGCAGGACGAGCAGGTGGTAGACGACGTCGGCCGACTCCTCGTCGACCCGCTGCGCGGACTCCTCGCGCGCTGCGCGCGCGACCTCCTCGGCCTCCTCGATGACCTTGCCCCGGAGGCGCTCGGGGTCATCGAGAAGCTCAACGGTGTAGGAGCCCGTGGGGCGCTCGCTCGCGCGCTGGGCGATCGTACGCTCGAGCTCGGAAAGCACCTCGCAGGGCGCGGCGGGCGCGAGCTCGCCGCGGTGAAAGCACGTGCGCTCTCCTGTGTGGCAGGCCGGGCCCGCGGGTTCGACGAGTGCGAGCAGCGTGTCACCGTCGCAATCGATGCGCAGTGCCTTGACGGCCTGCGTGTTGCCGCTCGTTTCGCCCTTGCGCCAGAGCGCTTCGCGCGAGCGGCTGTAGAGGTGCAGTTCGCCGGTGGCGCGCGTGCGCTCGAGCGCTTCGGCGTTCATGTACGCGAGCGTGAGCACCTCGCCGGTGCTCCAGTCCTGCACGACGCACGGCACGAGGCCGCGCTCGTCGTAGCTGACGAGCGCGTCGATAAGATCGCTCTGCTGCTGCGCGCTCATTGGCAAGGATTGTAGGTAGCGCCCAAAGGCGCGGCTCGCCCGCAAATTGCCGCAATGACGCCGGTGCTCGACAAGCAGCTGCTCATCGTCACCGGAAAGGGCGGCGCGGGCAAGACGACGATCGCGACGGCGGCGGCGCTGCTGGCGGTGCGCGAGGGCAGGCGCACGATCGTCGTCGAGGTTGGGGCCAACGCGTGGATCCCGGCGCTGTTCGGCGTCGGCGAGCGGGAGCCGGGCATCGAGATCGAGCTGGCGGAGGGCCTCTCGAGCATCGCGATCGATCCCGACAGGGCGCTGCTGGAATGGCTTCAGGAGCTCGGCGGGCGCGTGCCCGGCCGCGTGCTCGCGGGCAGCGGCACCTTTCAGTACTTCACGGCGGCGGCGCCGGGCGTGAAAGAGCTCGTGACGATGATCAAGATCTGGGAGCTCACGCTCGGAAAGCGCTGGCGCCGGCGCAGCACGCCGTACGACATCGTCGTGCTCGACGCGCCCGCGACGGGCCACGCATTGGCGATGCTCTCCTCGCCGCGGACGTTCGGCGCGATCGCGCGCGTCGGGTCCGTGGCGGCACAGGCGCGCCGCGTGCAGGAGCTGCTCGCGGACACGGACCGCTCGAGCTACCTCGCGGTGGCTGGGCCGACGGAGCTCGCGGTGCAAGAGACGCTCGAACTGGAGCGACGTCTCGACGAGGACCTTGGGCGCGAGCTGGACACCGTTCTCGTCAACGGCACGATCCCGCAACGCTTCAACGCATCCGACCTGCGCACGCTCGAGCGCGCGGCGGGTGCCGACGAGCTGGCCGCGGCGGCGTTCGCTGCGGCGCGAGCGGCGCACGACCGGGCACGCTTTCAGCACAGCATGATCGCGCGCCTGCGCCGGCGCGGCATGCGCGTGCACACGATCCCGTTCCAGTTCGAGCGCGAGCTCGACCTCGCGGGCGTGAACCGGATCGCGAGCGTGCTCGCGCGCGCGCTCAGGTGATGCCGAGCCGGTCGAGCAGCGCGTCGTCGGCGCGCCAGTCGCGGCGCACGCGCACGCCCAGGTCGAGGTGCACGTGGTGGCCGAGCTCGCGCTCGAGCTCTCGCCGCGCGGCGACGCCTATCGCCTTGATCATGCGTCCGCCCTTGCCGATGACGATGCCGCGCTGAGACGCGCTCTCGACCCAGATGAGCGCGCGCACGACGGTGAGGTCGGCGCGCGGCTCCTCGACGTCCTCGACGACGACCTCGACGGCGTGGGGAAGCTCCTGGAAGGTGCGCCGCACGACGGCCTCGCGCACGAGCTCGGCGAGCACGACGCGGACGGGCTGGTCGCTGCTCGTGCCCTGCTCGAACATGAACGCGCCCGGCGGCATGAGCGTCTCTAGGTGCGCGACGAGCTGAGAGACACCCGCGCCGGTGCGCGCGGCGACCGGAAACACCTCGGCGCCGGCGACGAGCTCGGCGGCGAGTGCGAGCTGCTCGAGGACGGCATCGCGGGTGCGCGTGTCGACCTTGTTGAGCGCGATCGCCACCGGCGCGCCGCCAGCGGTGAGCACGCTCGCGATGAAACGGTCCCCGGGCCCGACGCCCTGCTCGGCGTTCAGCACGAGCAACGCGGCGTCCGCGTCCTCGAGTTCGGCGCTCACGCGCGCGGCCATGCGCGTCGTGAGCGGGTCGCGCGGGCGCTGCACGCCGGGCAGGTCGACGAGCACAAGCTGGGAGTCGCCCTCGGTGCGCACGCCGCGGATCGCGCGGCGGGTCGTCTGCGGGCGGTCAGAGGTGATCGCGACCTTCGCGCCGACAATCGCGTTGACGAGCGTCGACTTGCCGACATTCGGCCGGCCGGCGAGTGCGACGAATCCGCTGCGGGTGCTGCGCGCGGTCAAGACGCTCCGCGTGCGCCCGCCGCGCCGAGGATTTCGCGCTGCAGCGCGAGCATCTCGCCGTCGTCGGTCTCGTGGTCCAGGCCCGCGAGATGGAGCACGCCGTGGACGATCGCCTCGCGCACGTCGCTCGTGTGCTCGAGGCAGATGACGATGTCGCCGAGCTCGCGAGCGGGGTGCCGGGCTCGCGCGGCTGTCTCATCGAGTGACTCGCCCGCGAGCGCGGCATCGGCGCCGTCGATGGGGAACGAGAGCACGTCCGTTGGGTGCCGCTCGCTGCGGTGCTCGGCGTTGAGCTGCGCGATGCGCGCGGCGTCGACGAACTCGACGGCGAGGTGGCCGTCGTGCATACCCGCGCGCGCGGCGGCGGCGCGGCACAGATCGCGTATCCCCGCAGCGTCGGGCAGGTCGCGGCGTGCAGGCCGCGCACGCCGCGCGGGCAGGCCGAGGACCTCGACTTCGATCATCTCAGCGGTCGCGGCGCTGCGAGTGCTCGTCGTAGGCCTCGACGATCCGCTGCACGAGCTTGTGGCGCACGACGTCCTCGGCGCCGAAGGTGACGAACTCGATGTCATCGAGCTTCGAGAGCACGTCGCCGACGACGATCAGCCCCGAGCGCTGCTCGGGCGGCAGGTCGACCTGCGTGACGTCGCCGGTAACGACCATCTTCGAGCCGAAGCCGAGACGCGTGAGGAACATCTTCATCTGCTCGGGCGTCGTGTTCTGAGCCTCGTCGAGGATGATGAAGGAGTCGTTGATGCTACGCCCGCGCATGAACGCCAACGGCGCGATCTCGATGACGCCGCGCTCGAGGTGGCGCGAGACCTTCTCGGGATCGAGCATGTCGTGCAGGGCGTCGAACAGGGGACGCAGGTAGGGGTCTACCTTCGCCATCAGGTCGCCGGGGAGGAACCCGAGGCGCTCGCCCGCCTCGACGGCCGGCCGCGTGAGGATGATGCGGTTGACCTCGTGGCGCGAGAGCGCGGCGGCGGCGAGCGCGACGGCGAGGAAAGTCTTGCCGGTGCCGGCGGGGCCGATCCCAAAGGTGACGGTGTTGGCGCGGATCGAGTCGACGTAGCGCTTCTGATTGACGCTCTTGGGAGCGATGCTCAGGCCGCGGTGATGCCATACGACGTCCTCGAGCACGCGCGCAGGCGACTCGTGCGCGTCGAGCGCGCCGGTGACCGCGGCGATCGTCCCGGGACCGATCTGGTGCCCGCGCGTGATCAAGTCGGAGAGCTCGCGCACGACGCGCTCGCCGGCGTCGGTCTCGCTCTGCTCGCCGTCGAGCGTGAGCAGATTGCCGCGCAGGAAGACCTTGCACTCGAGGTGCGCCTGCAGCGCGCGAAGGACGACGTCCTGGCTGCCCGCGAGCTCGACGGCGACTTCATCGGGAAGCTCGAGGTTCCTCCTCATCCAGCCCCGCCGCTCATCCCGCGAGCGCCGCGCGCACGAGCTCGGACACGCGCTTGCCGTCCGCGCGGCCGTCCGCGAGCTCCATCGCGCGCTTCATCGCCATGCCCATGTCCTTGGGCGAGGACGCTCCCGTGTCGGCAAGCGCCTGCGCGACGAGCGCCGAGAGATCCTCTGGCGAGAGCTCCGCGGGGAGGTACGAACCGATCAGCTCGGCCTCCGCGCGCTCGGCCGTCGCGAGGTCCTCGCGGCCGGCATCGCGATAGGCGCCCTCCGCCTCGAGCCGGCGCTTGCGCTCGCGGCGCAGCACCGCGAGCTCGTCATCCGACCCCTCCTTCGCGGCCTTCTGGAGCTCGGACAGCACGAGCCGCAGCGCGCCAACGCGCTCGCGCTCGCCCGCCCGCATCGCTTCCGAGAGGTCACTTTTGATCTGCTCCGCCAGCACTATCCCTGCTCAGGATAAAGCGCTCGCGGCGATTGCCTGACTGGTCGATCATCCCCCCGTCAGCTCGCCATCGAGCGGCGCGGCGGTGCCGAGCGGACCGGGATCGGAGACGTCGCGGCCGAAGATCAGCGCGACGTTCCAGTCGACGAGCAAGCGCAGCCGCCGGCCGAGACCGGGCAGCATGATGAGGTGGTACGTCCGGGCGATGAGCCACGCGGGGAGTCCCTGCCAGCGCACGCCGAGGGTCAGCGCGACGGCCTCGTTACGTCCGAGCTCGGCGACGACGCCTTTGGTGCGATAGGTGAACCGCCGCGGCGGGGCTCCAGAGAGCGTGGCCGCGACGTTCTTCGCGACCAGCCGTCCCTGGCGCAGCGCGTGCTGCGCGGTTGGCGGGCAGGGCTCGCCAGGGCGGGCAGCGTCGGGCACGGCGGCGCAGTCTCCGATCGCCCACACTCCCTCCTCGCCGTCGACGCGCATGGTCGCGTCGACGGCGATGCGGCCGTGAGCGGCGAGCGGCAGCCCGAGCCGCTCGATCACCGCGCCAGGCTTGACGCCGGCGGTCCACACGACCGTCCGCGCGGCGATCCTTTCGCCGCCCGTGACCGTCGCGCTGCGCTCGTCGCATTCGACGAGTTGCGTGTTCGTACGGACCTCGATACCGCGTGCGAGCAGTAGGCGTTCGGCGAACCTCGAAAGGTTCTCGGGGACCTCCTGCATGATCCGCTTCTGCGCCTCGACGAGCACCCAGCGCATCCCCTGCGCACGGCAGTTGGGATAGGAGTCGATCGCCTGCGTCGCGAAATCCTGCAGCTCCGCGAGTCCCTCGACGCCCGCGTAGCCGGCGCCGACGAATACGAAGCCGAGGTACGCGGCGCGCTCCTCGGGGCTCTCGAGCGTCTCGCCGATGTCGAGGCAGCGGAGCACGCGATTGCGCAGCAAGACGGCGTCGGCGAGCGACTTCAGCCCGCTCGCGTGCTCGGCGAGCCCGGGGATGGGCAGCGTGCGGGAGACCGAGCCGAGCGCGACGACGAGCTGATCGTAGGGAAGCTCGATCGCATCGCCGTCGATCCTGCGCACGGCGAGCATCCGCGCGCGCGGGTCCGCTCCGCTGACGTGGCCGACGACGAGCTGCGTGCGTTTTAGCGCGGGGCGCAGAGCGACGACGACGTGGCGCGGGTCGAGCGTCGCGCCGGCGGCGCCGGGCAGCAGCGGCGTGTAGAGCATGTAGTTCGCGTCGTTGACGAGCGTCACGCGCGCGCTGCCGCGCGGGAGGACTCGTTCGAGCGCGCGCGCCGCGTAGAAGCCCCCGAAGCCGCCGCCCGCGATCACCACCTGCCACGCCACGCCGACAGAATAAGGTGCGTGTGATGGACCAATCTCTCTACGAGCGAGCGCTCGCGCCGTTCCTCGTCGAAACGGAGCAGCTGCGCCCCGCGGACGCGGAAGTCATCGACGCGCACACGCACCTCGGCCTCGACGAGGACGGGCGCTCGCTGACGCTCGAGCAGCTGCTCGCGCTACTCGACGCCGCGGGCGCGCGCCGCGCGTGCGTGTTTCCCCTGCACGACCCCGAGCGCATGCCTGGCTATCGCGTGCCGAACGACCACGTGATCGCGTGGGCTGGCGAAAGCGAGGGGCGGCTCGTGCCCTTCTGCCGCCTCAACCCCGTCGAAGACCCCGTCGGCGAGGCCGAGCGCTGCCTTGCGACGGGCGCGCGCGGCATCAAGCTGCATCCGCGCGCGCAGGACTTCGTCTTCGACACCGGGGAGATGGACGGCGTGTTCGCGCTCGCGGAGCGCGAGCAGGTCCCGATCCTCATCCACGCTGGCCGCGGCCTGCCGCCGCTCGCCGACGGGCTCGTCGAGCTCGCGCTGCGCCACCCCGGCGCGGCGCTCATCCTCGCGCACGGCGCGATCTGCGACCAGGGCATTCTCAGCTCGCGCCTCGCCGAGCACCCGAACGTCCTGTACGACATCTCGTGCTTCTTCCCGCTCGACGTCATCGAGCTGTTCGCGCGCGTGCCCGCCGAGCGGATCGTGTTCGCGTCCGACCCGCCGTACGGCCAGCCGGCGACGACGCTCTACCTCGCGCTGCGCGTCGCGCGCCAGGCGCGCCTCGACGAGAACGCGACGCGCGCGCTGCTCGGCGGGACGATGGCCGCGCTCATCGACGGCGAGACACTGCCCGCGACGAGCGCTCCCAGGCGCGGCGCCTCGATCACCCTCTCGGGGCGGCTCGCGCGGGTGTACGGCTACGCGAGCCTCGTCGGCCCGGCGCTGTTCGGCGGCATCTTCGACCAGGCGGGCGCGATGCTCGACATGGCGATCGCCTCATGCCGCGACCCCAACCCGGGCTCCGACGGCGAGGCCCTCGAGATCATCGGAACCGCGCTCAGCGCCGCGAAGACGCTGATCGCCGACGAAGACGGCCGCCGCCCGGCGATCGACCTCGTCTACCGATCGATCGTCCGCGCCGCCACGGAGATCCCGGATGGCGCCGCCGCCGAGCCACGCGCCGCGAAGCAACGCGCCGTCGTCCGCGGCTGAGCGCGCGGCTGCGCGGTTCGCGCTGAGCCGACCGCCCGCCACCCCGCGCGAGCTGCCCTTTTAGGCGGGCACGAGCCACAGTGCCGACCACTCGCCGCGCTGACGGCGAGCGTACTCGCGCAGGCCGGCGCGCTGCGCGAAGGCGCGCGCGACGTCGTCGACCTGATCGTGCAGGAGGCCGCCGGCGATGAGGTGAGCGGGCGCGCTCGGGAGGGCGCCTGAAAGCCCCTCGAGCAGCGGCGCGAGCAGGTTCGCGAGGACGACGACGCCGCCCGCGGCGCCGGCCGCGCTTGCCGAGCCGGACGTGCCTGCGGCGCCGGCCGCGCTCGCGTCGCTGGCGGCGCTTGGCGTGGGGAACGCAAGCGGCGCGGAGCGGATGTCGAGGCGGCGTACGTCGAGCTCGACATGGTTGGCGGCGGCGTTCGCGCGCGCGGCCGCGACGCTCTCGCGCTCGTGGTCGAGCGCCACGACGGGCGCGAACCCGAGCATCGCCGCGGCCATTGCGAGCACGCCGGAGCCGGTGCCGATGTCGAGCACCGGGCCGCGCGCGCGATCGTCCGCGACGAGCTCGAGGAGCAGCTCGAGGCACAGCCGGGTAGTCGCGTGCGAGCCCGTGCCGAATGCCTGCCCGGGGTCGATGACGATCTCGCGCACGCCGTCCGAGCCCCACGCCTCCTCGGCGGCGATCCACGGCGGACGGATGCCGAGCGGGCTGACGTGCGCTTGGGAGCCGGCGGGAGGCTCGATGAGGATCGGCTGGTGAAATGTGCGCCAGCGCTCGGACCAGTCGTCTGCGATCTCGCTCGTGGAGATCTCGACGAGCGCTCGGCCGGCGGCCGCACGCAGGTCGGGCAGGCTCGGGAGCTCGCCGGGCGCGCCGTAGACGGCGAACTCGACGACGCCCGCGCGCTCGGCCACCTCCTCGACGCCGGCGGGCGCGAGCTCGAGCAGTTCGGCGAGAACGAGATCGGCGTGCTCGCGCCGAACCCGCACCGCGAGACGGATCACGCGGCCTGGGAGCCGAGCGCGCGACGGAGCTTCGCGAACAGCGAGTCGTCCGAGCGCAGGTTCTCGTCGCGCAGCGTCTCGTTGAAGCGCTCGAGGAGCTCGCGCTGCTCGTCGCTGAGCCGGCGCGGGATAACGACGTTGACGACCACACGCAAATCGCCGCGCCGCGAGCGTCCGAGGATCGGCATGCCGCGGCCGCGCAATGTGAGCACGTCGCCGGGCTGGCTGCCCGCGCGCAACTCGAGCGGCTCACTGCCTTCGAGCGTCGGGACGGTGAGGGTGCCCCCGAGGGCAGCGATCGGCGCGGCGACGTCGAGTGCGGTGACCAGGTCGTCGCCGTCGCGCACGAAGCGCTCATCGTCGCGAACCCGGACGAGCACGTAGAGGTCCCCCGCGGGCGCGCCCGCTTCACCCGCGTGCCCCTCGCCGGAGAGGCGGATGCGCTGACCGTCGGCGATTCCCGCGGGAATCGACACGTCGCGGCTGCGCTTGACTGCGCGGCGCCCGCGGCCGCGGCATTCGCCGCATGGCTGCGTAGCGATGCGGCCGTCGCCGCCGCAGACGTCGCACACGACGGTGCGGAGCATCTGCCCGAAAGGCGTGCGCGTCGCCGCCTGGAGCTGACCGGCTCCGCCGCAGCGCGAGCACGTCTCGATTGGCGTGCCGGGCTCGGCGCCGTTGCCGTGGCAGCGCTCACACGTCTCGATCACCTCGAAGGAGACCTGCACGGTGGTGCCCTCCGCGGCTTCGAACAGGTCGACTTCGGCGCTCACTGCGACGTCGCCGCCCGACGCCCGCCGCCGCGAGCCGAACGTAGCGCCGCCGCCGAAGAACGCATCGAAGAGGTCGTTGATCGAAGAGAAGGCGTCGAAGTTCGGCGCGAACCCGCCCGATCGCAGGCCCTCGTGCCCGTAGCGGTCATACAGCGCGCGACGATCGGCGTCGGAGAGGATCTCGTACGCCTCCGCGGCCTCCTTGAACTTCTCCTCCGCGTCGGGGTCGTGCGCGTTGACGTCCGGATGGAGCTCGCGCGCGAGCGTACGGAAGGCCTTCTTGACCTCCTGCTCGGATGCGTCGCGCGCGACGCCGAGAACCTCGTACGGATCGCGAGGCATGGTTCTCGAGTCAGCTTTCGGCATACGCGTCTTCGACGAACCGCGAGAGCTCGTTCGCTGCCTCGCGCACGGTCACGATCGCGCCGGCGTAGTCCATGCGCACCGGCCCGATCACCGACACGGCGCCGAGCTTGCGCCGAGCTATGCCATACCCCGTCGCGACGAGCGCGAACGGCTGCAGCGCGGGGATCTCGTTCTCGTGCCCGATACGCACGTATACGCCGGCCTCGCCCAGCGCGCCGCGCAGCGCTTCGAGCAGCACGACGCGGCGCTCGAGCAAGCTGACGAGCCCGTTGAGCTGCTCCGCGTCCTCGATCTGCCCCGCCTCGAACAGGCGCGCCGTCCCCTCGACGTAGAGTTCGTCGTCCTCGGAGACCGCGAGGTCGCCGAACGCGGGGATGAGGCGCTCGAGAAAGCGGAGCTCGACGGCGGACAGGCTCGGGTCGAGCAGGCGCTTGTGCAGCGTGCGCGCACCGAGGCCAAGGCCCACGAGGCGCTCGCCCAGGTACTCGCCGGCCCACGTCACGAGGCCCTGATCGACGGGCGCGTCGTAGGTCGCGAGCATCTTCGAGACGCCGCCCGTGGAGGTGATGATCACGACCATCACGACCTGCGGCTGCAGCGCGAGCACCTCGATGTGGCGGATCGTCGCGGTGTTCAGCGACGGCGCGGAGACGACAGCGAGCAGGTTCGTGACCTGAGAGAGCGTCTCGCTCGTCGCGCGCATCGCCTCGTCGACCTCGCTGCGGATGAGCGACAGCTCGAGCCGGCGCGCGGGCAGCGCGTCCTGGTCCGCGCTCAAGAGGCGGTCGACGACGTAGCGGTGACCCGCGTCCGTGGGCACGCGCCCGGCGGAAACGTGCGGGTGCGCGAGCAGCCCGTACTCCTCGAGCAGCGCGAGTTCGTTGCGCACGGTCGACGGCGCGCAGTCGAGGTCGGGGTCGGCGGCGATCGACTTCGACGCGACGGGCGTGCCCGTGCGCAGATAGTCATCGACGACCCTGCACAGGATCAGCTCCTGTCTACCGGTGAGCATGCGCCTGATTGTAGGCGCAGCGCTCGCGCCAAATCGGGGGCTCTCGCCCTACAGCTCGAGCTCGGCCTCGGCGTTGCGGATGATCTGGTTGCCGCCCTGCTCGGCGACCGTGTCGACGATCAGGCGCCCGTCGCTCACCTCGCGCACGGTCCCTTTGACGACGACCTCCTGCTCGGGCATGCCCATGCCGCGGAACTGCACAGACAGCCGCCTGAGGTGCTCGGGCCCTCCCGCCGCGTCGGCGTTCGCGCGCGCAACCTGCGCCATCGTCCACAGCCCGTGCAGGATCCGCCCGGGCAGGCCCACCGCGCGCGCGAACTCCTCGTCGATGTGGATCGGGTTGAAGTCGCCCGATGCGCCCGCGTAGCGCACGGTCAGGTACTTGTCCGGCGTCACGCTCAGCTCGGGGATCTCCGCACCCGTGACAGCCTCGACCTTCGCTCCGTCGGCCACCGTGATCACGCTCCCCGCACGATGTTCGTCCACGTCCCGCGGCAGACCTGCTCGCCGCGCTGGTTCGTGGAGATCGACTCGAACACGTAATACGCGCGGCCGTCTTTCTCGGAGATGTCCTTGACCGTCGTCGCGGTCGAGATCTCGTCGCCCGCGACGACGAGCGGACCCCACTCGAACACCTGCCCGCCGTGCACCATCAGCGCGAAGTTGAGCTCGACCTCGGGGTCGAAGATCGGCGGCCCGACCGAAGGCGCGCTGTAGACGACAGCGAACATCGGCGGCGCGACGACGTCCGCGTGACCCTGCGAGCGCGCCGCCTCGACGTCGAGATGCACGGGATTCGTCTCCCCGACCGCGCGCGCATACTCCCTGATCTTCTCGCGGCCGACCGCGTACAGCACCGGCTCGTAGCTCTTGCCGATCGCCTTCGTGTTCACTGGCATCGCGCCGCTCCTCTTGCCTCTTCTCACTCGTCTCGCCGGTGCGCGGCGCGGTGAGTTTACGCATCGCGGCGCGCGCGGGCGCTCCCGCGGCGCGCGTGCGTGAGTGGCGCGCCGGTGCGCCGGGCGCGTGCGGGGCTGTCGCTCGGAGGCGGTGCGCCGCGCGCGCGGGCGCGCGCGGCGACTTGTGATCGCGCATCGCTAGAACGCGATATCGCCTTCGCCGGCGCCCGCGGTGACGAGGTCTCCGTCGAGGTCGCCGTCCTCGTCGCGTGCCGGCGTGTCGAGGAACTCGACGCTGTCGGCGACGACGCTCACCGCCTGGCGCTTCTCCCCCGAGCTCTCCCACTCGCGCCACTCGAGGCGTCCGTCTACGCCCACGCGGCTGCCCTTGCGCATGTACTGCGCGACGTTTTCCCCCGACGCGCCGAAGACCGATACGTCGAAGAAGTTAGGCCGCTCGGAGTACGCGCCGTCGGCGTCCTTGCGCGAGGAATTGCACGCGAGCCGGAGGCCGCAGACGCTCGTTCCCGAGGGGGTGCTGCGGAGCTCCGGGTCGCGCGTGAGCCGCCCGATGAGAACGACTCGATTGAGGGAGTGGTACGGCATGTGCGCCTCCGTTGCTAGCTGGTTGACCCCCTGCCAGGCACCGTACGCGCGCCTTGGGACGGTTCTCTCGCTCAGGCCGGCTTGCGCGAGTCCGCGCCGCCGCTGCCTCTGATCGCCGCGAACGACAGGATGATCACCCGCTCGCTCGCGTGCGCTCGCGCGATCGCCCGCTCGAGCGCGCGCTCGACCGAGGGCGCCGCCACATACAGCACCCCCGCGACGCACCGCGCGCGCGCCCACGCGCGGCAGATCTCCTGTAGTCGCCGCGGCGCCTTGAGCGTCAGCTCGACCTCAACGGCGACGGGCAGGCCATCGCCACGCGGCGGCCAGAGCACGAGGTCGGGCCGGTGCCGGCGAGCGCCGCCCGCGGCCGGTGCACGGAGCGACGCGCTCGCGAGAGGCACGGCGACCTCGCGCTCGTCGCGCCGAAGCTCGCGCTCGCCGCGGACCGCGTGATCGGGATAGCACGACTCGAGCGCCGCCGCGACCGACGCGCACGCCGCGAGATGCGCCGCGTTCGACGCGCTCACCTCGCACGCTCCGAGCGCGCTCAAACCCACGGCGCGCAAGCCCGCGCGCGTAGCCGTGTACAGCGCGGGAGACCGCCGCAGCGGGCTCGAACGCACGAGCAGGCCGTCGCGTGCCGAAGCTGCGAGCCTCGCGCGCGCCGACGCGACGGTCGTGTGCTCGCGCTCCGCGAGCGCGTCCGCGGTGATTGCGCCGAGGCGCGCCGCCCAGGTGACGATCTCGGCGCGCTCGCGGCAGAGCGCGCGCTTTGAGCTGACTCCTGCGGCGGAGGTCATCTCGCACCTCCCTCGCGCACCCGAACGATGCGCGCCTGTGCGCGGTGCTCGAGGTCGACGACCGCGGCCCACCCAGGCCGCAGCCTCGACAGGCCCTCCGTGTTCAGCACCGGTTCCGCGACGCGCGTGCGCGTGACGCGCCCGTCGCCGTGCACCGAGCTCTTCCACGTCCCTCGCGTCCCCGAGAGGCGCGCAGTGAGCGAGGCCGAATCGGGCACGACCTGTCGGTGCGCGATCAGGACGCTGAGATTGCCGAGCACCTGATCGAGCAGTCGCTCGTTGCCCTGCACGCGCAGGTCGGCTAGCTCCTGGGTCCCCAGCAGCAGGCTCATGCCCGCAGATCGCGCGCGCGCGAACAGGCGCACGACGTGCGCGGCGCCGAGCGAGGAGAACTCGTCGATCACCACGATGCTCGGCGCCGGCCGGCGCTGGAGTGCGGCGACGACGCTCTGCAGGTCCTGCACGATCGCGCCACCGAGCATCTGTGCGAGCAGCGGCCTGCTGTCGGCGTCAAGCGCGAAGTACACGACCGCACGCTCCCGCACCGCATCGAGCAGATCGAACGGCTTGCCAGTGCCCGCGCCGGGGTCGAGCCAGCGTCCGACGTCAGACTCGGCGAGGATCGCCAGGCGGTCGCGTACGCCCCCGAGCTCGCTCTGCTGGCGGGCCGTGAGCGTGTCGAGATAGCTGTGCGTCGCCTCGCCGTCGGGAAGCGCGCGCGCGAGCACCTCGAGCGCGGCCGGATCGAGGTGCTCCGCGATCGCCCGCAGGCTCGTTTGCAGTCCCGCCTGCCGCAGCGCGCGCACGACGTGGCCGAGGTAGCGCTGCGCCTGACGCTGATAGTGAGGCTCGGTGAAACGCTCGCTCGCGAGCACCTTGTCGGCGACCTCGGTGTCGCTGCCGCGCGCGTACGGGTTGTAGACCGCCGATCCATCCGGGGTCCACTCGATGAACTCGCGCCCGCAGTTCGCCGCCGCACTCGCCAGCGCGACACGCATCTGCTCGTCGCCCTTGGGGTCGATGACGATCGCTGCGAGGCCCCGCGACACCGCTCCTGCGGCGATCGTCGACTGCGTCACCGTCTTGCCCGACCCGGTCGCGCCGGTAATCAGCGCGTGGCTCCCGCCGCGGCTACCGCCGACGCCGATGCTCGCGGGTCGGCCGCGCTCGTCCTCGCCGAGGCAGAGGTCGTGGTTACACGGTGCACTCGCCGCGCGCCGGACGAAATCGGAGCACCGGGCGAGAACGGACCACCGGGCGAGGCCGGACCACCGCGCGAGTGCGAACGACCACGCGACCTCGAGTGCGTCGCGCGGGCTTCGCCGCTGGACGGCCGCCTCGGCGAGGTCGAGGCCCGCGTCGAGGTCTTCGCGGTGCCAGCGGCGCCCGCAGAGCACCGCCGTGAGCGCCGATGCGACGACCGCTGAGCGCGTCTCGATCGAGCCCGCCCGAACGGCGACGGCGAGTACGCCAGCGAGCGCCGCCCAGCTCCAATGCAGGCGTAGACGACGCAGCGTTCGCGCGCAGGCGATGCCGAGCGCGAGGCCTATCGACAACGTGACCGCCGCGTGCGTGAGCAGGTGCAGCAGTTCATTGAGCGGAGCAAGCGGGTCGCCCGCGTCCGCTCTCACTTCGGAGCGCATGTGCGCCTCCTTTCACCGGCCGCGCGAGCAGCCGGTCTCGGCACGGCCGGCGAGCGCCGACCGCGCTTGTGGCCGGCGCCGGCTCACCAGCAGCCGGTGCCGCAAAGCTCTTGCTGAAAGAACGCTCTCGGCGCACGCGTCCCTCGGCAGCCGGGGATGACGGTTACGACGAGCTTGAAGAAGCGCTGTGGGGGCTGAAGTCGTGCCGGCGCGTGGCGCCCGCGCCGCGACTTAGTCCGGTTCGACCTCGCGCGGGCTCACGCCGAGGCCGCGACGCGCGATGAGCGCGAGGACCTGCGTGTGGATCCATGGTGTCGGCCGCTCGCGGCCGCCCTCGGGGAGCAGGCCGAGCCGCCGCGCGAGCCAGCTCGTCTCGCCGCTGATGTTGCCCGTTCGATCGCGCTTCACGCGGCCGCAGCGGATAGCGATCTCACTCATAGTGATCTGCTGCTCGGCGAGCGTCCGCAGCACCGTCTCCCTCAGCTTGTAGTTGAGGACTATCGGACTGCTCAGCACGCGCGCGAGCTCGAGCCGCAGCACCGCGACGGACACCCTGCCCCGGCCGCGGTGTCTCGCGAGCGCGAGCCGCGTCAGCGAGCGGATCGGCTCATACGCTTGAAGCTCCGCAACCGCTTCTCGCACGCTCACCGTCCGCGCCTCGCCGCACGGCGCCAGCTCCGCAAACGCGTGCACGCGCCACCTCAGCTCGGGGATCGACATCGCGCCGGCGACCGCCTCGAGCCGATAAGTGCGCCCGGTCTGATCGCGGATGGGACCGGTACGGGACTCCGTGGACGACGCCTCCGCTTCCAGTCCCTCCGCGGGTGTGGTCGCGGCGAAGTCGCGGGAGACGACCGGCCGGCAGCGCACCAGCTCGTCGCGTGCGTGACGTACGAACAGCGCGCTTGCGATAGCCGCGTTCTCGGGCGGCTCGTCCGGGGATAGGTGGGCGACCAGGCGCGCGTCGTCGCGCGTCAGCGCGCTGCGGTCGACGACGAGGACGCACCCCGCCGCACCGTCGAGGGCGACCACCTCGCGAGGCACACCTATGGGCGCGACGTAGCGGGCGAGCACGCGCCGTGCGGCACGCCGGCGGGCGGCGCTCGTACGAGGCGCGGCGGTCTGTGCCAGCGATCTGCTCGGCGCAGTGCTCAGCGCCATCGCGATGCCTCGGTCCGCGCGTCGCACACGAAGCTCGGCTCGCGCTTCGGCGCCGGTCGTGCGTATCGAGCGCGGTTGGACGTCGGCCGCGCGTTGGGCTGCTGGATGATTGGCGGGAGGGAGGGCGGGAGAAGGTGACCGCGAACGTAGCCCCTTCCGCGGAGGCCGCTCTCAGTGTGCGAGACGCGGATGCGACCCCGCGCGCATCGGACCGCCCCAGGAATCCCACGCGGTGCGAGCAGTTGCCGGTCGCCCGCGCGCAGTCGCCCGCTCGTCGCACCCGAACGCAACTGCGGGCGGCACCGCGCGCGCGAGCGGGCGACTGCACTGCGAGGCGGGGTGACTGCGCGAGCGAGCACGTGAATGCACGAGCGTTGGCGCGCCAAGTTCCCGAGCGGAGGCGGCTGTTCAGCGCGCCGCATCGTCGGGCTCCACTGAGGCGTGAACATCGAGGATCGACGACGGCAGAGCCCGCGCTTCGCTTGCGTGGGGACCCGCGCCGGATGCTCTCGCGCGCACCTCGGGAGGAAGCGGCGGCACGCGATACGCCGCGAGCACGCCCGCGTGGAGATCGCGCTCCGCGGCGAAGCGAATGCGCTCGCGCCCCGGATAGTCCCAGGCGCCCGGGTACTCGCCCGCGTACGCTCGGCACGCGAGCAGAGCGAAGTCGGCGCGCTCGGCACAGCGTCGAGCGCGTGCGCGGTCTCGGCACACGAACACGACGATCGGCGTCGCCTGCGCGCGCTCGCCGTACCTGCGCAGGTGCAGCGACCATCCCGCGAGAAAGTGGTCGTAGCGCTCGAGCTTCCTTGTCGCCGCCGCGTCCACGACGCGGTCATCCAGCTCGACGATCACGTCGAGCTCCTCCTCATCGTTCGCGAGCTCGACGATCAGCTGCGGGCGAATCGTCTCGAAGCGCTCGATCTCGACCTTCTCGCCTGACGCCGTCGTCGTGAGGAAGTCGTGTGCGACGCGGCCGCCCGGCAGACGAAGTCCGGCAGGCGCGAGCGGCGCGCGGCTCGGCGGAGCCGGCGGCGGCGGCTCGAGCGCGCACGAACCCGGGCCGCGAATGCCCGCGAGCGACCAACCTGGCCGTGCCGCCAGCGCGAGCGCCCAGCCGGCCGCGTGCACGTCGCGCCGCATTTCGCGCAGCGCTCGCTCCGATGCCGGACGGCGCGCGCCCTGAGCCGTCGGTGAGGTCTCGGCGCCAGTGCCGGCGAGGACGGCTCCGCGCTCGCCCAGCGCGCTGCGACCGGCAGCACTGAGCGCGTAACACATCGGCACGCCGCCGCCGTCGCGACGGTGGAACTGGAAGCGCTCGACGAGCCCCGCGTCGGAAAGCCGCTTCAGCCGCCGCTGCGTCGTCGTCGCCGCACGGCCGGCATTCAGATGGCGGTGCAGCTGGCTGCTGAGGACGTGACGCAGGCTCGCGACGAGCGCGAGCATCTCGAGATCGAGGTCGTCCGGCTCGAGCGTGCGCGGCACCGTCAGGCGAGGTCCGCGACGCACGCTTTGAGCAGCGTCCATGTCAACGAGCTCGCCGAAGGTCTCGGGCGGTCCGGCAGCCGGCGCGCCCCGCGAGAGAGCGCTCGCTCGTTCGTCGTCGGGATCGTCGCGACGAACCCGCTGCGCGCGTGCGCCACTGGCGGGGTTGAGGAGCATCGTGCTGCTCGCCGCGGCCGGTAGAGAGGCGTCGCTCTTGCTCGCCGCGCCGTCCGGTCGGGCGCCGTCCGCCGGCCTCTGCTCCACCTTCGCCCAGTGAGGCTGGCTGAGATCGGCGAGAAATCGCGCTCCTCGCTCCTGCTGCTGCGTGGCTTGGAGCGCGAGTCGCTGCGGATCGACGCGAATCGGAAGCGTGTGAGCCACGAACGGCTGCTGGCGCCCCTCCTCGCTCACCCAGCTGGCGATCGCCGCGTGCTTCGGCAGATGCAGGCGCACGTCCGGGTGCCCGAGCGAGGAGAGGTGCTGGACGTTCGGGCGAACGCTGTCCGAGAACTCGGCCATCGTCAGCGCTGCCGCCGCGCGCGCGTCGCGCGCCGAGGCCGTCGCGAAGTACACGCGGTGCGCGAACAGCGCGTCGAGCTGTTCGCGCACGTCGCGGTCGAGCCACTGTGCGTCGCCCTGCCAGCACGCGACCGTCTCCAGACCCGCCGAGCGCTTGAGCGCAATCGTCTCCGCGAAGCCGCGGTTCAGCACGAGCGGCGCCTCGTCGACCTTCAGCGCGACCGACGCGCGTTCGTCTGCCGGCACGAGGTCCTGCTGGCGCGCGAGCGCCGCGTCGAGCATCCCCACGAGCAACTGCATGAGCACCGACGTGTTCCCCGCGCCCATCACGCCGAGCGCGCCCTTCACGACGAGTACCTCGCGCTGCGCGATGATGCGCTCGAAGTCCACGCGCAGCGACTCGTTGAGCAGCACTCGCTTGATCGACGCCGAGTTGAGCAGCCGCGCGAGCTTGTTGACCGGGGCGTCGAGCTTCGACGTCGTCGTGCTGCGCGCGTCCGCGAGCTGAGCGCTCAGCTCCCCCGTGAAGAAAAGCGCGATCTCCTTCAGCGCGGGCAGCGTGCGAACGCGCGCCCCGACTGCGCGACGGTACGCGTATCCCTCCTCGCCAACGGACAGCAGGCGCGCCGCGTCCCACAAACTCGCGCTGCGGTCATACGCGAGCACCGCGATCACCGCGTTGCGCAGGTAGCGGTCGGAAGACGCGCGAATGTCGGCGTCGGTGAACAGGTGCTTGAGCGCCCCGACGACGTAATCGGCGATCACATCCGCCGGCGCGTCGACGGCGAGAGGGTTGAACCCGCACGTCGGGTGCGAGAAGTCGAGCAGCGTGCACGTGCGCCCGCTCGGGACGAGGCTCAGCGCCGCGTCCGCCGCGTCGCCCTTCGGATCGAGCACGATCACCGCGCAGCGGTCGCGACGCAGATCCTCCGCGACGGTCGCGATCAGGTAGCTCGTCTTGCCCTGCTCGACCGCGCCGGGGACCGCGGTGTTCTGGCGCCGCAGCGCGACCGGGATCGACACCGGTCCGAGCGAGTCCACGAGCGTGCCCGGCTCACCCGCCGGCCGCAGGACCCCGGGCGGCGCCGGGGCGACCGGTAGTGCGTTGCGCGCGAACGGCACCGTCGTGAAGTCCGTCGCGGGCAGCTGCCAGATCGCAGCGAGCTCGGTCGAGGCGAACACGTTGCGGTGAAAGGAAGGCAGCGGATTACCCTCGCCCCGAGCGATGCGCCGCCTGTAGGACCGAAGCGCCAGCCGGCGCAACGCGGTGCCTCGCTCGACGAGGCGGTTCTCCGCGCTCGCGACGCGCAGCTCGGATGACACCGCCTCGCACGTCGCGCGATCGGGCGCGACCACACGCAGGTCGACGAAGAACAGCGGGCGGTGCTGCACGTCGAGCCCACCACGCAGCTCCATATCGCCGACCATCGATCCGCCGCGTCCGCGCGCGAGCGAGGAGTCGCCCTGCCGCCGAACGTGGCTCTCGCGCCGCTCGTGCAGGTGCCGCGCGAGCCGCTCAAAGCACGCAGGAGCGGGCGTCATCGCGAGCTGGACGACCACACTCGCCCGCGTCGCCGCCATCGCCGTGAGCAGGTGGTCCATAGCGGGTCCGCGCTCGTGCTCGAAACGGTCGAGCGACTTGACGCGCGCGATGAAGCTCGAGGCCTTCTTCAGCCGCAGCACCTCGGCGCGTCCGTCCTGCACGTCGATCGGGAGCGCGGCGCTCGACGTAGCAGCGTCATCGAGCCGGCAGTTGCGGTACGCGTAGCGCAGAGCCGACTCGACCATCCGCTCGGAACCCTTCGGACACGTCACCGCGAGCCACGCGTGACTCGTTGCACCCTCGCCGTCTCCGCCGTGATGAACCTCGAGCGAGATCGTCGGCTGGCCGAAGAACAGCCGTCGCCACCAGCGCTGCAGCATCCGCTTGTGCAGTGCGCCGAACATCGCCACGATCGCCTCTGCCGACGCACGGTCACCGCGGTAGGGCACCACCTGCAAGCGCCCGTAACACCGCCGCCGTCGTGCAAGCAAGCGCGAGCAACCGATCGCGCCGCCCGCGACTGCCAGCAGCGCGAGCGCCGCCGGCGCCGGCGCGATGCCGCCCGCGAGCGGAGCGTCGAGCGAGGCCATCACACGCGCTGCCGCAGCGGAGGCGAACGAGAGCGGGCCGCCGGCGAGCGCGTCGACGTGCGCGGGTGCCCGCGCGGAGCCTCTCAGGGCGGCCCCCAACCCGCCGTGCGCGAGCCACGCGATGACGGAGATCGCGATGACGATCGCACAGGTGACGACGAAAAAGCCGAGCACCCGTGACAGGACGAAACGGATCACCGATCTCTCAACTCCGACCGGCGGCGCGGCACGGGACGCCGAACCCAGCGCTCCGAAGCAGAGATGGCGCCCTACCCGCGATCACTCCAGCGACCGCCCGCGCGGTCGGAAGGAGCTCAGTTAGCGGCGTGGCTTGCGGTGCTCGTCGCCACTTCGGGGCGAGCTTCCGCCACGCAGACCCGCCGCTGCGGGATACTGCGCGGCAGACGGAGGTCGTCGACCTCAAGGAGCAGCCGGTGTCGCAAGAGAACGTAGAGATCGTCCAGCAGGCCCTCGCACACTTCGTCACGACTGGTGAACCGGCCTGGGACACGGTGCACGCGGAGGTCGAGGTTCATGATCACGACCTGCAACTGGACACGAGCGAGTACCGCGGCCATGCGGGGTACGAACAGTGGATCGAAAACTGGGCGGCCGTCTGGTCCGAGTTCAGCGTCGAAGCCGAGGAGTTCATCGACGCAGGCGATCGCGTCGTCGTGGTGCTGCGAATGAACGCCACCGGGCGCGGCAGCGGTGTGACGCTCGACCGGCAGGACGCGATCGTTGTGGAGATGCGCGATCGAAAGATGGTGCGCCTCGACTATTACAACAATCGTAAGCAAGCGCTCCAAGCGGTCGGACTCGACGAGTAGGCCGTGTCGCAGGAGAACGTCGACCTGGTACGTCAGGCCTACGAGGCGTTCGATTCAGACCTCGATGCGCTCTTGCAGTTGCTCGACCCAGACATAGAGTGGGTCAGTCCGAGTGACTCGATCGAGCCGGGAAGCCGCCACGGCCATAAGGGTGTCAGAGACGCCTTCGCTGCAACGGCAATGGCGTGGGAGCGTCCGACTCACACGCCGCTGGAGTTCGCTGACAGGAACGACCTCGTGCTGGTCACCGTCACATTTCGCGGTCACGGCCGGGGCAGCGGAATGGAGGTCGAGCGAACCGAGTTTCATGTCTGGACGGTCGTAGGTGAAGCGATCATCAGGTTTCAGTGGTTCTACGACCGCGAAGCTGCCCTCAAAACCGCGGGTCCGGAGACGTAGGCGATGTCGCAGGCGAACGTGGAGATCGTGCGCGCAGTTATGGCGCTCCGAGGGCGGGCGCGCGAAAGCGGCGGGCTCCCAACGCACACCGACCTGCTGCGCCCGACTTCGAAATTGACCTCTCGCGCCGAGTCTTCAAGCCAGCCGTTTACCACGGCATCGACGGGGTGGCGCGCTTGAACAAGGAGATTCGCGACGTGTCGGAGGAGTTTCGCGTCGTGCCCGAGCAGTTCATCGACGCCGGCGGCCGGGTCGTGGTGCTCGAGACGAGCCACGCGCGCGGGCGAGGTAGCGGCTTGGAGTTGGAGACTCGGACCTACGCGACGATCTGGACTCTGCGCGACGGTCGGGTGACGCGCGTGAAGATCGGCCTGGAACGTGACGAGGCCCTCAAAGCCGTGGGTTTGGAGGAATAACGCGCCGGACCTAGAGCCGCGGGAACGTCCGCAGGGTGCCGGCGGCCTTCACGGCGTGTGAGTCGGTACGTCGCCTCTTCCGAATGTTTTCCGGGGCACGCGGCGAATAGGGATAGTGTCGTTGGGAGAGGTCGGCATGTCGGCTTACGTTCCTCCCCCCGTGGGGGACGGGAAAGGGAGCCGATAGCCAGACTGATCTGGTGGCGAATGGAGAGAGCTTCGTGATCTGGATGATGTGCCGATCTCCCGCCGCTCGCGTCCAACGGGCTTGAGCGCTCGTCGCGCACCCGCCGGCGCAGCGTTCACAGTCCCGCTCGGGTGCCCGTTCGCGGCCGCTATCGTCGGCGAGCATCGAGAGCACGCGCTCACTCTCGCTGGGCGGCCAGCACTTGGTCACAAGCGCGGAAGATCGCCTAGACCCTTCGCTTTCATCCGTCCTCGAGGCCCACGGCCCTAAGGGCCGATGCCAGGTCTCGCCCCCACTCGAACCGAACCACCTTTCCGTCGCGGATCGTCCAAGTGTGGACCTCGTACTGCTCGAGCTCGGCTCCGCTTGCGCCTCCGCGAGCGTAGAAGCTGATCTCGGCTACCACGGATTCACCGTCGCCGAAGAGTCGCTTGACGCGGTGCTCGTGCACGTCGAAGGCATCGTTGACGCTACGAGACGCCGCGGCGATCTCCGCGCGCCCGCGGCGCACGCCCGGCTCGACCGCGTCGGGAGGGTTGACGAATTCGCAGTCCGGCGCCATGAACGGCCCGAGCTCGGAGCGGTCAAACGCCCCGGACGTATAGAGGCCCCGGACGAGCTCCACGTTCTCCTGCGACACCGCTCACTCCTCCCGACCGGAGGTGTCGATCGTTGCGAGCGCTTCAGCTTCCGAGGTGCATGCGCGCATCGTCGTGATCTTGCCGTGTCTTATTCCCCAATCCTGATAACTACGCATCGCGACGGCGATGCCGTCGCGGCCGCGGGCGCGGACGTCGGAGACGGTGAGTACCCAATCGCCGAGATCACGGTACTCGGCGACCCGGTAGACGTAGCTCTCCCAGAGCCGGCCCAGTCGCGCCAGTATGCGGCGACCTCGTCGATCCCGCGCGCTACGGAGCTGGCGGCGAGGGGCCTGGCATCCCAAACGACGTCGGCGGCCAAGCATTGCCATGCCGGGTCCTCGGCGAGCATCGTCGCGACCGCTACAGATGCAGCATCGGGATCGTCGAGGTCAAGGCCTTCATTTCCCTCGCGGATGACGACCGCCAGGTCCAGTCCGTCGTACGGTTCCGTGTGACGCCGAACGACCTCCACGTTCTTCTGCGACACCGCCTACCCCCTTTCCTCGGCGAGGCGTTCGGCGGCAGCACGGGCCTCGTCGATGTCGTTGCGACCAATAACCCGGTCGATCATGCCCGCTCTCCACGTGATGGTGAAAGACCACAGCTCCTGCACCCTGCTCGTCGTCCCAGCCAAGCGAGCATCCTGGCGGTTCAGGGCGAAAACAACATCGTTTCCGAGGTCTTGGCCTTCCACCAGCTCCTGGTGGTATTCGTCGTAGTTGCCGATCCAGTCTTCAACGAAGCTGCGGATCGCCGGCACGCCTTCGAAGCTGCTCGCCAGCGGCCGCACCTCCCAGACGGCATCGGGGGCGAAGCAGCTCAGCCCGGCATCAAAGTCGCTGCGACCGAACGCATCGGCAGCGTGTCGCCAAAGCTCCACCAGGTCGGGCGTCGTGGACTCCTCAGGCGCCAGCTGTCCCCCTCGACTCGACGGCCCGCTCAGCGACTGCGCGCCCCTCGTTGATGTCGGCGAAGGTCGCCCTTCGCACGATCATGCCCCGCTCCAATACGACGACCCACGCCTCCCGCGTCGAGACGTGAGCGGCGCTGCCGATAGGACGAGCGTCCTGGCGGACTACGGCAAACACAACGCCGCGACCGAGGTCGGCGATCTCCTCGATCTCGAACTCCAAATCCTCGAACACACCGAGCCATTCCCCAACACGCTCGCGAATCGCCGCCCGCCCCTCGAACGTATCGCCGCCCATCCAGCTTTCCCAGACCGCATCCGGAGCGAAGAAGCTGATGACGGCCTCAAAGTCCCCGCGATTGGCAGCCTCCAACATCTCGCGCGAACGCTGTACCAGGTCGGGGGTCGTGGATTCCTCTGGCATCGCCCGTCGAGTATCCCGCGGCGAAGGATCCGCCGCCGCGCGGCACCTACGCGAATACCTGCGCGCACCGGCCCTAAAACGCGAAACGCCCCGTAAACACGAGGCGAAACGAGTACCGCTACCGGGATTCGAACCGTGGCAATCGCCCCAGCCTGCGGGCGATTCTTAGTGTTTCCGGGCGTCCGCGCACGCTCAGTGCCGCTCTGTGACGCTCGGTGACGCCAGCGAACTTCATTCAGGCTTCACTCGCTGTGGCCGCGTCAACCGCTTCGCCGCGACAACGGCCGCGGCGACGAGAACATCGGCTACGCCGCCGGGTTGCGGGCTTCGAGATCAACCGCACCCTGACCGATCAGAGGCGCGCGTGGTTCGGGCACTACGACCTCAACGACTTCCGCTGCCTCGGCGTGAGGCAACGCAAGCTGGCCGAGGAGCGACGCAAGGCGGCGGTACCTGCACGTTGACCTGCGTGCCGTGATAGACGCGGTTCTGGTCCTTGCAGGCAGCAGGGAAGAGGAACTGGACGCTGTCACTGCGCACGCCGTTGTAGCTCCCGTAGATGATCGCGCGACCGATCATGCCGACAGTGCACTTCGGGTCGCTGCTGCTCGTGATCCGGAACTTGATCTTCATGAGGTTGCCCGAGTAGCCCCACATCATCGCGTAGTGCGAGTGGTACACGAGGTGGTGCAGTACCGACATCAGAATCGTGCCACGCGGATCCTGCTCGCACATGACCCCCGAGACGGTGTTGGCTTCGAAGTTGGTGTTCCCGTGCCCCTTCGCGAACCACGATTCGCCGCTGTAAGCGCCCGTGTGAAAGCCCCACGGCGGAATCCCGTAGACGGTCCCGATCTGCGCGCAGGACGTGTGCGCGCTGGCCGAGCCCGCGAAGCCGAGCATCGCGAGCACGACCATCACCGCCGCGAGCGAAAACCCCACGCGCATCCGTGTTCGCGTCCCCCCCATGCGGCACGCACTATACGCGTTTCCCGAGGCCGGACGACATTTCCTCGCGCGCGGGTCATTGCGAGCTTCAATCAACGGCCCTAGAACGCGAAACGCCCCGCGCTAGCGGGGCGAATCAAGTACCGCTACCGGGATTCGAACCCGGGTTTCCGCCATGAGAGGGCGTTGGAGGATCCGCCAGCATCCGCCAACGTCCGATGCCGTCAGGGTTCGCGGTCTTCGAGCCGGACCGGGACCGAGGCTCACCGCATGTGAGATGTGCGCTCTGAGTGCGCCCGCGCCCGCAGTGACCTCGCCATTACAGTTAGCGGGGATGAAGCGGGCGCTGATCGCCGCGATCGCCGCGACCGTCATCGTCGGATGCGGGAACACGACGACGAACGTGACGGTGGTCGCGCCCCCCGGCGCTGTCGTCGGCCTTCGCGTCTTCAACGTGCCCTCGGGCACGATGGAGCCGTCGATCGCCGTCGGCGAGAAGGTCTTCGCGCAGCCCGAACAGGAACCGCGGGTCGGCGACATCATCGTGTTCCATCCGTCGCAGGACGCGCAGGAAACTGCCGGCGGCGGCGCCGCGCTGTGCGGGCCGCAACCGCACGTCGTTGCGGACGGATCGATCGCGTGCGACGAACCGGTTGCGGTCGAGGCCAAGGTCAACTTCATCAAGCGCGTCATCGCGGGGCCAGGCGACGTCATCTCGATCGTCGAAGGGCACGTCATCCGCAACGGGCAGCGGGAGACCGACTCCTACATCAAACCGTGCGTAACGGGCGATCCGAAATGCAACTTCCCCACGCCGATCAAGATCCCGTCAGACCACTGGTTCACGATGGGCGACAACCGCGGCGAATCCGACGACAGCCGGTTTTGGGGACCCGTGCCCACGTCCTGGATCGTCGGCGTTGTGCATGGCTGCGGGAGCGCGAACGCCACCTGTCCGGGCACCTGAGAGAACCTGATGCCCGACGAGGCGCCGGAGGCGCAAGTGACCCCACTGCCCGGGCCGACCGACCTGCTTGCGCTCCTGTCGCTCTGCCGCGAAGTTGCGGGCTGGCTTACGGTGCAGAAGTCGGGTCCGCCGTCCGAGCGGGAGCTTCTCCGCATCGGTGAAGCGCTCGGAGACAAGGCGCAAACGGTCATGCGCCGGCTCGGATACGGCGACGAGCTCCTCGAGGGTCCGCCCCACTACCTCGAGCTCGCGCTAGGCACCGGGGAGGCCGCTCGGATGAAGTGGAGCCCCGCGAGCTTCCACCATGCTCTACGGCGCGTGGAGCGCGGCCGAATGCGCCCCGCGGATCGGGCTGGCGTCGAAGCTATCTCGGCCGCTCGTACGGCGGCACAGGTGAGGCGCGTGGCTGTCCTGCTCGAGCTCCAGGACGCGGCGGACAAGTCGACGGTCGGGCGCGGCTTCGGGAGCGGCCCTGAGATGTTCGCGTGGGTGATCGACCATCTCGAATGCTTCGATGACCCGAACGGCCCGAACGCACTCGTCCTAGGGGGAGACTCGGAGTGACTATCTGTCTGCCCGTGTTCACACTCGCACGCGCGCTGCTCGCGCTCTGCGATGACGTCCTCGACGAGCACGAGGGCCACGAGGACGACTGAGCAGCCCGAGACGGAGGACGAGCACGAGCTCGATCTCCTCACGGCGGCGGCGCGCTCGTACGACGAATGGGCGTGGCTGTGATGAGCGATCCAAAAGATGCCGCCGCGCGTGTCGCCGACGTAGATCGTGATGCGCCACCAGACTCGCGCGCGTGGGCGGAGTGCGCCGCACGCCAAAGCCGCGCATCGGCATCCTCGGTCTGCGAGCGGGACGGCGCCCGAGAGCGAGCGGGCGTACGACAGGAGCGCGCGAGGACGCCGAGCTCCAGGAGCTCCGTTCCGATGAGGCCATCCCGGCGGGGCGATGGCTCTGCGATTGGCGTACTCGCGGATCCCACAACGGCTCGCAGCGATTCCCGCTTCTGCTCGACCACGTGCCGGGTGTCGTGGCGCTTCGGCGTCTGTCGCGCCGACCAGGCGGCAACGGATCGTCACAACTTTGTGCCGGCGTCCGATAGTCGCCGGCGTGAGCACCCTCTATCTCCTCAGCCGGTGGCTTGCCCTCTCACGGCCGCCGCATGGCGCGGTGGGGCGCCCCCGGCGGCGCCCATGTGCTGCGCAACCGTCGCCGGGCAGAGCCGCGCACGTATGATCTCGTCAACCCAAAACAGTGGGGCGGCGCCGCGCAAACGGCCCGCCCCGTGGCACCGGAAACCAACTCCGGCGCGCCGACACCCTACCCGTGTGGATAGGCGTGCCCTCCTCGCTAGAGCCGTCTCCCGGAGCCTCCGAGCCGACAGGAGGAACCATCTATGGACAGGCACGCAACATCGAGCCGCCCGGCCGAACGACGGCGGCACACTCGAGCCAAACTCACCGCGCTCCCCGACCCCGAGCTCGACGCCGAGCTCGCCGCTCGAGGTGAAGCGCTGGCGCGCGCGCGACTCGCAGCAGCGGCCCTCGCCGGCACGCCGCTCCTGAACGCGACTGGCCGGCAGCGATCGCCGATCACTCTGCCGGAGTATCGCCGCGGGCGCTCACCGGCGAACAAGGGGCGCAGCTACCCGGCCGAGGTGCTGACGCCCGAGGAGATCACTGCGCTCCTCGACGCATTTCCGGGCGGCCCCGCCGGCGCGCGCTCGCGCGCGCTGATCGTGCTGCTCTGGCGCTCGGGGCTGCGCGTGGCCGAGGCGCTCGCGCTGCGCGTCGCTGACGTCGACGTGGAGCTCGGCGCGATCACCGTCTTGCGCGGAAAGGGCGCCAAGCGTCGCGTCGTCGCGATCGATCCTCACGCGCTTGAGTACCTTCGCGAGTGGCTCGCGGTGCGCCGCGCCCTCGACGTCCCCGCCGGCGCGCCGCTGTTCTGCACGATCAGCCGCGACGCCGGCGGCGTCGGGCGCCCCATGCGCTCGAGCTCGCTACGCCAGACCCTCAAGCTCTACGCGCGCAAGGCGGGCATCCAGAAGCGCTGCCACGCGCACGGGTTCCGCCATACGCACGCGGCGGAACTGGCGAACGAGGCGATCCCGGTGCACGTGATCCAGAAGCAGCTCGGCCATAGCCAGCTCGCGATGACAGCGCACTACATCGGCGACCTGGCGCCCCAGCAGCTCCTGCGCGCGATCGCGGCGCGGCCGTGGCCGGGGCGAGAGGTGCCCCTCCCCGTGACGCGCGCGGCCGCCTCGCAGGGGGCGCCGGTCGCGCTGAGCGATCCCCGTGTGATCCCCGCCTATCGGCCGCTCCCGCTCGAGCCGGAGGGCGCACCGCTCGAGCGCAAGCTCGGCGGGCGCGCGGCGCAGGGCGCGGCCAAGGCGAAGCTGCTCGAAGTGCTGCGAGCCAACGGCGGCCGCGCGACCGTCGCCCAGCTCGCGCGCGCGCTGCGCGTGAAGGCGCCCGCCGTCGAGCGGCACCTCGAGCAGCTCGCCGCGCAGGCCGACGTGCTCCATGCGGGCGTTCTGCGGCGCCCGGGCGGCGGGCGGCCGTGCCGTATCTGGGCGCTGCCGGCGCCGGCGGCCGTGTACGTGCTCGACGATGCGCTCGAGTTCGGCAGACCGGCGCGGCGCGGGCGCGGCGCCCAGCGCGTGCTCGACGCAATCGTGCGGCTCGAGGGTCGGGCCTCGCAGGCGCAGGTCGCCGGCGAGCTTGGCATCGCGAGCGAGACCGTCGGTCACCACTGCCGGGCGCTCGAGGCTCAGGGGCGGCTGGTGCGTGGCGGGCTCGACAAAGCGACCTCGAACCGCGGCTCGCAGGTCTGGCGTGTTCCGTCTCGCGACCGATACGGGACGCCCTCGGGCGGCCCGCGACTCGTGCTCGGCTCCAGCACGAGCTCAGCGACCACGCAGGGAGTGACGCGGGTCCCTAGGAATTAAGCCGCCGCCGCGGCGGGCTGCCTTTTCGTACCACTTTCTTCTGCGATCACCGCTCGCACCTGCCTGCGACTGGCCTGGACGCGGATCGCCATCCTGCGCTCGGACTTCCCTTCCGCGTACATGCGCTCGATCGTCCGCTTCTGCTCGGCGGTGAGCTGCGCGCGCGGCCGCCCTCGGCGCTCTATGCGCCGTCCGTCCCGGGCCTCGGGACGGACGCGCCCAGCGCTCGCGCGCTGTGGCCGCTCTGCCCGAGGAGGCGGCGCCGCGCGCGCACCGACGCTCAGGCCGAGTAGCGGCGGCGACATCCCGTTGTGCGGAGAGGCGGAGCCCTGCGGCCGCTCTACCGGCGGAGGCGATACCGCAGGAGCGCACGAGCCGTCGAGGTCGCTCGGATCGAGGAACGCCGGCGAACCCCCCTCGCGCAGGAGGGCAATTCGCCCGAACACAACGCCCGAATGGTCCCCGAGGAAAACGACACGCCCATCGACGAGCGTCGCATACCAGCCCTGCGCCGGCCGCTCGGGCGTCGCGCGCACGAGCCGCTCGTGAACGGTCCCCAAGTCGCCGAGCTCGCGCTGGAGTTGCGCGTGTCGACTCCGCCGGCCGGGCATCTGGCGATCATACGGGGCGCCCCTGGGCGGCCCTGGGCCTACCAGGGAAGCCCGGATCGGCCACCGTCGGGCGTAAATCGGCCATCCCCGCCGGAACGTCGGCCAGCCCACCGGGAACATCGGCCAGACCCCCGCGAGAATCGGTCAGAATACGGGCGTGCGGCGCGATGCCCTCACGCGGGATGAGGAGCACATTCTCGGGCTACTGGGCGCTCGACGCGGAAGCGCATCGCCGCGAGACCTCCGTGAGACGAGCGGCCTGCCGGCGCGCACCCTCACGCGAGCGCTGGCCGGCCTCGAGCGCAAGTGCCTCCTCGCCCGTCGCTCGAAGCGCAGGGTAGAGCTCGCAGCCGCGGGATGGCTCCTGCTGTACATGGCGCCGCACGAGCCCGTGCTCGCCGAGCTCGAGTCGCGGCAGGATGCCAGCGAACCGGAAGGCCTCTGGGCCGGGCTTCGCGAGGGGTTCGCAGGCGCTTGAGGAGCTCCCCGGCTCATCGCCTAGCTCCAGCGGCCGTGCTAGGCGTAGACGGGAAGATGGCGGACGAAGTTCGCCCCGCGGTGGTAAACGCCGCTCCCGAAGTGTTCCCAATAAGCCTGGCTGTGGTGGCCTTGGGGAGGGTCGTAGGGAATCGTCTCGTACTGGCGCGGCCAGTAGCCTCCCTTGCCGGGGCCATACCCGCGCTCTGGATACTGCGGCCTGCCGCGACCGCGGTAGACATTCACACCGGGCCGTGGCGAGAACCCGCCGCCGGAGATCTGCGGGTTCCTGGGTTCAAAGTACGGTCGCGGGTTGCGAGCCTCCATTCACTACACCTTCACACTGGCTCTCGGCATCGAGATCGCTCGCTCGCGCGGGCGCACCGCGACGATGACGCCGTAGACCAGGAGCGCGAGCCCGGCGAGGACTAGCAGGAGATCGAGGCCGAGCTTCACTGGCCCTCCCGAGTTGAGCCATTCGAGGATGCTGCCCGGCAGTTTGACCGCGTTTTCGATCGTCTTGCCGACCTCTCCGGGCACTGAGCCCGCGCCGCCGAGAAACGATTTGCCCCGTTCGCGTTCGTGCAGATATGCCTTCTGGCTTTCCTGCCACTTCGATTCCACGTCCGCGAGCGTGTAGCCACCGCCCGAATAGGCCGCGATCGCTGCGGCCCAGCTTTTCTTTTCGCGGTAGAGGACCGAGAGGTAATGCGCTGCCGCGTCGGACTGCGCGGCGTACACCGGTTCGGTCTTTTCGTTCGTGTACGGGTAGGAGTATTCGTTCGCCGTCCCCTTCACGAATTGGAAATACCCCATCGCGCCGGCGGACGAGGTAGAGACGTTCGTACCGAATGCCGTCTCAATGCCTTCGATGCCGATCAGGTACGCGACCGGCACGCCGTACTTCTTCGACGACTGCAACGAGAGGTAGTTACGCCTGTACTGGGTCGGCGCGCTAGCCATCGTCAGATCGGCAGCGGGACCGGGACCGGGAGCCGCGGAAGTGAGAGCGCTCGCTCGCGCGGGCGCACGGCCACCATGACGCCATAGACCAGGAGCGCGAGGCCCGCGAGAATCAGCAGGAGCTCGACGCCGAGCTTCAGCGGCCCTTCACCGACGAGCCATTCGAGAATGTTCGCCGGCGCCGAGATGGCGTTCTCGGCCTGTTCCGCGCCACCGGTCACGTTCGCCGCTTCGTGGCCACCACCGCCAACGTTCGGCGTCGCCGGCCCGAGGAACTTAGTGCTCGAGGCGCCCGGCCCGTTCAGGAGCCCCAGACTGAATGGCTTGATGATCTCGTCGAAGAAGCCCTGCTGTGTGGCGTTTTCGGCGGCGCCGGCCGTCATCCAGCCTTCGTAGCGTTCCTTGATGAACAACAGCCGGATCGCTCCCGTGAGCCCGAGAGCATGGGATTCCTGCTCGGCCAGCTGGAGCGACCCCGGGTAGTGCACGGGCGTCTTACCCTTGTGCGAGACCAGCGTGCGCCCTTCCCGTATCCACTGTTCGAGGGTCTGTTGAGCGCTCGCTGCCACCGCGACCCCCTCAGGTCTCTCGACAGCGGTCGCGCTCGTCCGGTAGGCGGCGCTGCGCGGCGCATGTCGTGCGACTGGTCATGCCCGGAATCGTCGCAGACGACGGCGGCGACGTCCACGGCCGCGCCGGCGGCAGAGGAACGGGGCCGGTTCTGGGGCGGTGTTGCGTGAGGGCTTGGCCGAGGAATGACCGCACTGCCTAGCCGCACGTGGCACCCTTGCCGAAGTCTGTGGACACGAACGTGCAGGCGCCGCTACGCTTCCCGCCCCGGGTCTCGAGTTCGGGTGCAGCCGTGATGGAGCCCCTGTTCAAATCGCTACTCGTGCAGCTCGCGCCATTGCTGCGGGAGATGCCGCCTGCTCCGCTCGATCAGAACGATCTGCAGATGATCTTCGCGGACGTGCGGCGCGACTACGCCTATCAGGCGTTCCAGTTCACACCGGACCAGCGCGGGGCGATCTTTCAGAACAGCCCGGAAGACTCGGTCGAAGTGCGACCCGCGCAGATACAGATGGCGATCAAGCTCGACGGCCCCGAACCGCTCGTGCCCGAGTCGGGGGAGCGCAAGGCGATGTCGATCTTGAAAACAACGGGCGGCCGGCTTGAGATAGACACCTTCGTGCAGTGCGTGATTAAAGTCATCGCGCTGGCCGCCGTCCCCGGCGAGAACCCCGACGCGAAGGAGTTCGTCGCCACCACGCTGATGCGCGACGTCGAGCACCCGAAAGTGCTCGGCCGCGACTTCTTCGGCAGCGGCATCCAATTCCGCAAGCTCAAGGAGGACGGATCCGGCGACGACGTCATCGCGATCGAGCCCTTCCTCGAAGACAACAAGATGATCTTCCTCGACCACAACAAGTCGCGAATGGCCGTCGCGGAGCCAATCCGACTAGAGCAAGTGTCGACTTGGATTGGCGAGGCTTTCGAATTTCTGCGCGGCCCGACGATGAACCTGCTAGAGCGATAGGGAGAGTGACCATGCACCTCGAGCTAAGGGAAGGCAACTCAATCGCTGCATTGCCCAAGCCGCTTACCGAAGCCCAGGATCAGGCTGCTGTAGGCGTCAATCGCCCGGTGTGGCCGCTCGGCGCGCCGGCGGCGATCACTGCTCCACCGGAACATTGGATCGTGCAGGACCTCGTAGCGCTCGCTCATCAGGCGAATCGTTTGATCGCGGTGGACCAGGGTGACGAAACCCAACTGAGCGCGCTCCTCGAGTTGAAGAACACGGCGATGGACCTGGACGCGGACGAAGCAGCAGCGTTCGACGAGCTCGCTGGGCGACAATCGCCCCGTCTCGCTAAACCGCTGCCGCTCGACTAAGACGCTGGCCGTCTCGCTGCGCGCGCACCGGCTGGACCCGGACAGCGCCGCGGACAAGCAGGTGTGCAGGGACTTCACCGTCGGCAACGAGCCGTGGTCGCGGGATGCAGAGCACTGGCTGAAGGAGTGGCTGTGGACCTCGACGCCAACAGACCGCGGCGAGACGATCCAGTTCTTCGACGAGGAAACCGGGGCGCTCGCTGGCTATATCACGTGGCGGCTCCGTCGCGAGCGTGTGCTCGAGGCCGAGTCGAAACGCTGGGCGATACAGATCCACTTCATCGGCATCGCCCGCACGTACCAGCACGAGAAGTGCACCGAGGACTGCAGCATCGCGACCCTGATGTTTGAGACCGCCCTGGAGGCGGCGGTGACGAGTCCGCGAGCGCGGCCGAACATGCCGGCGCTCATCGATGCCGAAGTCGACAACACTCACGCGCTCGCCGTCTACAAGCAGCGCTGGAGCTTTGAGCATCGGCGCTTCCGGACCGGCGGGGACGGTCGCCGCTACGAGGAGCTGTGGCGGCCACCAGCGGCGCCCTGGACTGGCGGCGCGTCAGCCTCTGAGTGCCGCAGCGGCACCAGTTAGGTCCGATCACTCCTTTCGGCGGCAGAGAACGGGTCCTCTCGGTCGCGATCGCCGCCCGAGAGCGCGCTATCTACGGGGCCGCCCAGGCCGCCACGTCCGGCCAGCCGTGCACAGTCTCTGCCGTGGCCCGCGTCAGCACCCGAGATCAGCTTTCGCTCGGCGGCGCGCTCGACTCCTATCTCGCGGCCGCGCAGCTCGCGCCGACCAGCCTGCGCGTCTACCGCGAAGCGCTCGAGGCGCTCGTGCGCGAGCTCGGCGAGCAGACGCCGGCAAGCGCGATCGAGGCCGAGCACCTGGAGCACGCCGCGCGGCGCGCGTGGGGCGAGCTCGGACCGGCGACGTGGAACCGCAACCTCGGCGCGCTGCGCTCGTTCGTCCGGTTCAGCCGCGGCGATCGCGGGCAGCTGCTCGACGAGCTGGCGCGCTACCTGCACGGCCGGCGCCCGCCGGCAGACTGCACGCGCGCCATCCCGTACGTCATGCTCGAGCGGCTCTGGGGCCGCGACGACGCACCGCTGCGGGAGAAAGCGCTCTGGCGGCTGCTGTATGAGTCGGCCGGGCGCGCGAGCGAGATCCTCGGCGTCGACGTCGAGGACCTGGACCTCGCCAACAAGCAGGCGCGGATCCGCAGCAAGGGCGGCGACCTCGAGCTCGTGCACTTCGCGTCTGGCGCCGCGCGGCTGCTGCCGCGACTGCTGCGCGGTCGACGACACGGGCCGGTGTTTCTGACCGGGCGCGCGGCGCCGCTCGGGACGCCGGCGCTCGACACCTGTCCGGTGACGGGATCAGCCCGGCTCTCCTACCGCCGAGCGGCGACGCTGTTCGGCGAGTACTCGGGCGGGCGCTACACGCTCCATCAGCTGCGCCACTCGCGGATCACTCACCTCGCCGAGGAGGGCGTCTCGACCGTGCTGCTGATGGGCGTCTCGCGCCACCGCAACCTCCGCAGCCTCCAGAGGTACGCCCGGCCGGGAGCGGAGGCCGTCGCGGCGATCGTGGCCGAGCACGATCCCGCTCGCCGGCGGCCGTAGCTCACGGAGCGGTTACGGCAAAGAGATTCCGGAGCTGCTCGATGCGATAGCTCGGGATCGGCTCACCTTTCAGCCACTGATTGATGCTTCCCACGCCCGCGCCGATCGCGGCTGCGAGTGCCCTCTGGCTGCCGGCCCGCGCGCAGAGCGCTTGTAGCTCGGCCGGCGCGAGAGGCGCGATCTCGGGACCGGGACCAGCGAATAGACCGCCACCGCGGCCGTTCACGCGGGCCTTCTCGTGCAGCCGCCCGCTCGCGAGCAGCTCGCGGACCCGTCGGGCGACGTAGGGACCGAACACGATCGGGAGATGCCGAACCAGTGGCCCCCAGCTCGTGCCCGGGTGCTCGTCGACGTAGCTGAGGATCTGATCGTCGAGCTGCGCGAACGCTTCGCGACGCTCCCGCTCGAATCGCTCGGGATCGATGACGGACCCGCCGCCGACGGGATCGACAAGCCGCGCCAGTCGCGGCACCCACGCGCCCGGCAGCTCCGACCGTTCCCACCGGCTCAGCGTCCCGCGGCCTACACCGAGCATGCGCGCGAAGTCTCCTCGGTGGAACAGGAGTTGCTCGCGCAGTTCTCGCAGGATCCGACCTCTCCAGGGAGGCTGCTTCGCGGGCGCCGCATCAGCTCCGAACACCCCGACGCGCGTACGCGGACCGTGCGCTGCCGTGCTGCGTACCTCGCGGAGCACGAGTCGCCCTTCCTCGATCGCGCGCGCGATCGCGTCGAGCCCCAAGCGGCGGTCGTGTCGTAGGGCGTTCGCGACGGCTCGCGCCGTCCGGCCCGGGTCGCGTTCGACGGACTCGACTACCTGCTCGACGACGGAGGCCAGTCGATCGACGCGCAGCTCCCCGGTCGGACGACCGGCGAACAGACAGGGTAGGTAGCGGATCACGCCATCGGAGCGCCGACACGCGACACGCGCCTCGTGCACTAGCCCATCCGCAAGTCCCCGTCGCACGGCCGCGCGCACGCGCGGCGCGTCTGCCGCGACGCGCGCGATGAGCTCGGTGCGACTAATCCCCCCTGAGTGCTCCTGGACGACCGCCAGGACGAGCTCGAGTACGCGCCCGAGGCGATCAGGCACCGGTTGAGCCTGCGCGAGCACTTCGCGGATGTGACGCCAGCGTCGCGGTGGCACTCGTTTGATGCCAGCCTCCCACGCCCCTACAGCGCTTGTTTTGACCCCCAGCAGCTCTGCGAGTTCGCCCTGGGTCATGCGAAGCTCGGCGCGCCGGCGGGTGATCGCACCGCCACTGACAGGACGTTCACGCGGCGGAGGCTCGCCGGCGGCGCGAATGACCGCCCGGATCGCGCGCCAGGCATCCGGAGGTATCGCGCGCTCCCCTCGCTCCCAGCGGCTAAGGCACGACTGCGAGACCGTCATCCCGCGACGCGACAGCTCGCCGACGAGCTCGACCTGCTTGAGCCGGACGCGCTCGCGCTCAGCACGCAGGAGACCGCCGGCGAAGCTGGGCGCGGCCGCGGCGACGGCCAGCGCCTCAGCATGCTCGACCGGCACGCCATCGCGCTCCCATGCGGCGATGGCCTGCTTGCTCACGCCGAACATCGCTCCGAGATCAGCGAGCGCCAGACCAGCATGCTCGCGCACGCGTCGCAGCTCGCCCCCGGGCATTCGGGTCGCCGCCGGACCCGCGAGGCCCGCGAGTAGGCCGCAGATCTGCTCGGCGCGCGCCGGCGGGATCGGTTTGCGCCCCTGCTCGAGCTGCTGGATATATCCCGGCGAGACGCCAACACGCTCGGCGAGCTCGTACGTGCTGAGCCCCGCCGCTTCGCGACGTTGGCGCAGTTCGACCGCGGTCAAGCTCGTGCCTACCTCAGTGCCCTCAGACATATCGTCAACCTACCGCATACCGGCGACGATGTACGCGTCCGCCATGCGCCAGACTATCCTCGCGCACGAGAACAAAAAGCGGCCGCCGCGACACGCAATCGCGGCGACCGCAGAGAGGACGAATGAGATGCCGTCCAATCCAGATCCTAACGTCGGGTCCGAGCTCCGCGACCTTCAGGAGGGCCGCGCGCGGATCAGACTCCTCGAAGACGCGCTCGAGTCCGTGGAGCGCGGAAAGCGGGCGCTCGAGGATCTCGAAGGACTCGACGCGCTCATGCGCGGCGCCAATGACTCGCTCGAGCACGAGGAGGCCGCATGACTACTCCTCGTCACGATCGCGGGTCGCAGCCGTTTAGCGAGCGAGCCCTCTCCTACTTCGCAGCGCACGCGATCGATCCCCGCATCGCCGAGTCAGCGGGAGTGCGAGAGCGCGCCGGCGCGCTCGTCTATCCCTACGCCGACACCGAGGGCACATACCGGCGCACGCGTTCGTTGACGGACAACGCCGCGAAACGCACGCTCCAGCCAGCCGGCCGCGCTCTCACGTGCTGGTGGCCAGCCGGCCGCCCGACGCAGGCCGAGGCCGTGCTCGTCTGCGAGGGAGAGCCCGACACGCTCGCGGCGCTCTCCGCACTCGCGCGCGCGGGCAGACTCAACGACGTCCCGCGCGGTCTACTTCAGCCGCTCACCGTGCTCGGAGTGCCCGGGACGGGATTCACGATCGCGCGGCTCGTGGCCGAGCTTCAGGCCGTCGGCGCGAAGCGGGTAGCGCTCGCACCCGACGGCGATGCCGCCGGCGACAAGTTCGCCGCGCGCGCAGCGGACGCCCTCAGCCGAGCCGGGCTCGAAGTGTGTCGCCTCGCGCTGCCGCCGGAGAAGGATCTCGCGGACTGCATGGCGGCCGCAGAGGACGCGGCCGAGTGGCTCGCCGGCGCGATCGCGGACGCCGAGGCGCAGGCCGAGGAGCATCGATCGAGCACGGCTGCCGGCGACGCGCCGGCGCCATGGCCGCCCCTTCCCGGAACGCGTCCCACGTTTCCACTCGAGGCGCTCCCCGCGGCCGTTCGCGCCTTCATCGAAGCCGTCGCCGAGGAAACGCAGACGCCGGCCGACCTGGCGGCGCTTGCCGCGCTAGGCGTACTCTCGGCCGCGGCCCTCGGACCGATCGAAGTCGACTGCGGGGTATGGCGCGAGGAGTCGCTCGGCCTCTACATCCTCGTCGCCATGCCGTCGGGCGATCACAAGTCCACGGTGCTCAAGACGGCGCTCGCTCCGCTGCGCGCGATCGAGCGCGAGCTACAGCAGCGCTCCGCGCCAGCGCGGCGTCGCACCGAGACGCGACGTGAAATCCTGACCGGCCGCAAGGCGACTCTGACCCGGACCGCCGCGGCGGCTCGCGACCCCGAGAGCCGCAAGGTCGCGGAAGCCGAAGTGACCGAGGTCGACGACGAGCTCGACAAGCTCGGCGAGCCAGTGGCGCCGCGCATGCTCGCCAACGACGCGACGGCCGAGGCGCTCGGCGGCCTGCTCGCCAAGCACGGCCGCATCGCCGTCATCGCGGCCGAGGCGCCGCTCATCGACAACCTCACGGGGCGCTACAGCGAGAAGGGCGCCGCGAATCTGCATCTCGTCTGTGGGGCCTACAACGGGGAGGCGACACAGATCGACCGCAGAGGGCGCGACGCGGAGCTTCTCGAGCGCCCGCTGATGTCGATGACATTCACCGTGCAGCCGCACGTGCTGGACGGGCTGGTGAATCACGAGACCGCGCGGCGGCAGGGCTTCGTCGGGCGCTTCGCACTCGTGCTCCCGGAGACCCGGCTCGGCCGTCGACGCACCGACGTCACCCGGGCGCCGGCGCACGTGCACGAGTCCTGGGAGCACGTCGTGCGCAGTGTCTCTACCGCTAATCCGCTGACAGAGCTGACAGAGCTCGCCGATAGTGACGATTGTCGCGAGGATTCGGGGAGCTCTGTCAGCTCTGTCAGCAATTCCTTAAGTAGCTGTTCTGAGCTTCTTCTTCTTCTCTCTCTATCTCCGGAGGCGCGCGAGCTGCTCACAGAGCTCCGCGACGAGCTCGAGCCGCGGCTCAAAGCGGACGGCGATCTTTTCCCCATCGCCGACTGGGTAGCTCGCCACCACGGTCGGATCGTGAGGTACGCCGGCATCCTGCACCTGGCGCAGGGACTCGCAGGCAACGCGATCTCGGCAGAGACGATGCGCGGGGCGCTGCTGATCGGCGAGTACCTGCTCGAGCACGCCCTCGCAGCGCTCACCCTGCACGACGAGGGCAACCGCCGCGCGCTGGCGTGGCTCAGCCGGTGCGATACAGCGGTCGTCACGCAGCGGGAGATCCACCGCGGGCTGCTCGGCTCGCGCGGCAGCGCCGATGATGCGAAGCGGCTGTGCCTCGAGCTCGTCCGCCTGGGGGCTCTGCGGGCGATCGCCGCCGGCCGGCGTATGCCCGGCGAGCACCGGAGTCCCGTGTACGAGATCAACCCGAGCGTGCGTGGCGATGCACCACGCGGGCCTCGCGAGGAATGGTGGGACGCGCTCATCACTGCGGGCCTCCCCGAGGCGTACGAGCAGGCCGAGTCGACGCTCGGCAACGGAAACGGCAACGGCCACCCGTGAGCTCCACTTCGAGGGCCGACCAGCTGAGCCTCGCCGTCCAGGTCAATCGCGCGCGCGGCCCGAAGGGCGCCCGCATCGGCGACATCATCGTTGCCGAGCGAACCCGCTGGCGCGTGCTGCAGCTCGACGTCGATCGGCGCGAGGCGATCTGCCGGCTCCTCGGTGGATCGCACGTGATTCGCCGCTTTCGCGCGCGCGGGATCGAAGCCGTCGAGCGCTGCCGGCGTCAGGCCGCAGGCGATGCGCCAACTCGGCAGCAGTCCCTCTTATGAGCGCCGCACCCCGCACGGTCGTGCCGCTGCTCGACGCGCTCGTTGCGGCTTGGGACGAGGCGGATGAGCGCACCCGGCGCGCGCTCGCGAGTCGCCTCTGCCCCTACCTCTCGCGCGAGCCCGAGCAGCTGCTCACCGCTGACGAGAAGGCGCGGCAGCTACACCGTCACCCGGAAACGATCGCGCGCTGGGCGAGTGAGGGTAGATTCGTCGGCGCCAGTAAGGACAGCGGCCGGTGGCTCATCCCGGCCGACTGCGAGATCCTGCCTTCGGCCGCGGTCGAGCCGCTGGAGCCATCCGCACTCTCGCGCCGTCGACGGCGACCGCCGAGCTCGACGCGCAGCTCCGTCGTCGCGATGCGCGCACTCACTGACCGTCGCAATTGACGTGCGACGTGCCTCGGAGTAATGTACGCACCATGCAACGGATTGCCGGGTATGTATCGACGTCGGGCCGGCGGTGGCTTGCACGCCTCTCGCGGGCGGAGGACGCGGTGCGGACCGCGCAGGATCGCCGCGACGAGCTCGCGCGCGAGGCGCTCGCCGCCGGCGTCGGTGTCCGCGGGGTGGCGCTCGCGCTCGGCATCGACAAGGCGACGGTGAGTCGCCGCTACGGCCGGAGCAGCTCGTGAGCGTCGAGCGCGCGCGCAACGGCAAGGGCTACGTCGTCCGCTGGCGCGAGCACGGCCGCCAGCGCTCGCGGAAGTTCGACGTCGCGAAGGATGCGCGGCTGTTCGACGCGGAAGCCCGCCGCCGGCGCCAGCTCGGCCCGGCGCTCGCACTCGAGCAGCTCACCGCGCGCGGCGGTCCCACACTCGATCAGTGGATCGCAGAGCGGTGGACACCGGAGCACGGCGCGACGCTCGAGCGCTCGACGATCGAGCGGTATCTGAGCGTGCTCGCGTGTCACATCGCGGACGAGCTCGGAGACGTCCCTCTCCGCGAGCTGACGGTCGCCCGGTTGCGCGCGTGGCAGGCGGGTCTCACCGCCGCCGGCGTGAGCGCCGGCACGATCCACAAGTGCCGCACGTTCCTCTCGAGTGTGCTGAGCCACGCTGCCGAGAACGAAGCGATTCCAGGCAACCCGCTGTCGCTCGTGCGCGCGCCCAAGGCCGCGCACCGCGACGCCGCGGCGCCGCTCGCGCCGGTCCTCGTCGAGGAGATTCGCCGCGAGCTGCTCAACCCGCGCGCGCGCGAAGTCCCGGCGTCGATCGCGGGCCAGCGCAAGCGCCGCCGCTACGAGCTCGCCGCGCCGGGCACGGCCGCCACGCGCCGGCGCGACGCGCTGATCGTCTCGCTGCTCGCATACGCGGGCCTGCGCCCGGGCGAGCTCCAGGCGCTGCGCTGGGGCGACGTCGGCGAGGGCACCGTCCACGTCCAGCGCGCGACCGCGCCCGACGGCACGATCAAGGCGACCAAGACCGGGCAGCGACGCGTCGTGCAGCTGCTCTCGCCGCTCGCCGTCGAGCTGCGCGAGTACCGGCTCGCGAGCGGCCGCCCGCCCGACGCGGCGCTCGTGTTCCCGGGCGCCGACGGCGAGCCGTGGCGCAAGAGCGACTGGCAGATGTGGCGCGTCGACCGCTGGGCACCGGCCTGCCGCGCGATCGGGCTCGACCCCGCCCCGCGCCCGTACGACCTGCGCCACAGCTTCGTCTCACTGCTGCTCGCAGCCCGGCGGGATCCCGCGCACGTCGCGGCGCAGGCCGGGCACACGCTCACCGTCATGTTTCACACCTACTGGCATCTCGTGCGCGAGTACGAGGCGCGCGAGGAGGGTGTGGATCCGGAGCGCGAGATCACGCGCGCACGCGCCGGGGATGTGCGCTCTGAGTGCGTTAACGAGAGGGCGGCGGGTCTATGATCGCCCTGCGCGTTTTCACTACTTCCGCGGGTCTGCAGGGCTTTCGAGTGAATACCGCTACCGGGATTCGAACCCGGGTTTCCGCCATGAGAGGGCGGCGTCCTAGTCCCCTGGACGATAGCGGCGCGGGCTTGACGAGCACCGAGGCTAGCAAAGGCGCCTACGGGGCCGCCACGCCGGCAAAGGGCGCGCGATCGAGCCGAGACGGCCAAGCGCCGCGCGCCCCGTGCGATATGTTCGCTCCCTACCGCTTGCGGATGTGGCGGAATTGGTAGACGCGCACGGTTCAGGTCCGTGTGGATGCAAGTCCGTGGAGGTTCGAGTCCTCTCATCCGCATCAAAATGTCCGGACTCAAACCCCGGTCCTGAAACGTTCCGGGGTTTGGTGCGCCCGTGGCGAGGTCGAGTTCGGCGTCGGAATCCTCGGGATCCTCGTCGTCTGGCCGTAAGGCGTCGTCGACAGAGTCGGTCAAAAGATCGCGCTCCTTGGCGCCGATCAGCCGGTTGAGCTCCTCGTTGTGTCGTGCTGCGTTCCTGAGCTCGTCGCCGAGCAGCGTGTCGAACGGTGGGGTCAGCTCGCCCGTGACGTCGTAGTCGTCACCGATCAGCAGGCGCCTGAAGAACGCGAGGTTGAATTGGCGCCGGAGCTGGTCTGTCGCGTCGCGGGTCTGCCAAGCGATGAGCATCGCCATCACGACGGTCTTGCCGCCTCCGGTCGCCATCTTCAGGGCTGCTCGTGGAAGCCCGTCGTTGTGAGACTCGTTTTCGATCTCGAGCCGCCGCGTGTGTCGCGTCAGACGCCCCCTTTTCGCGGAAGGCGGGAGCTCGCTGACGCGAGCAGGGTGCCGCACAGCCGGCTGTTAGCTGCGTATTGGATGTGAGAGCCGTCGCCCCGCAGGCGCGGTGCTCGGTGGGGTCAGTGCTGCTGGTTCGGCCGCACGAGTTCGTCGAGCCGCGACAGGAACAGCTTGAGAATTGGTGATGCGTTCGTCTTGCTGTAGCCCACCGCTATATCGATCGTCGGTGCCTCGCCCTGGAGCGGACGGGTGACGACGGACTCGGGCAGCAGGTTCGTGGCATAGGCGGGCATGAGCGCCAGCCCACGTGTGGATGCGACCAAGGACATGGCCATCGCCATGTTGTCCACCCCGTGATCCACTTTGATGTCGAGCCCCGAGCGGCGGAGGTAGGCTTCGGTGACGGCCTGCAGCACGGCGGCCTTGTTAGCACCGCCGATGAAAGTCTCGCCGACGAAATCCTGCGGACGTATTGCGTCGCGGGCGGTGAGGCGATGGTCGCTGGGCATCAGGACGATGAGCGGCTCGTGGTCCACGACGTGGTACTCGAGGTCGTAGCCCGGCTCGACACGCAGGAAGGCCAAGTCCAGCCGGCCGCGTGTGAGCGCTTCGGCGAGGTCCGGCGAGTAGTCGCTGGAAACGGTGACGTGGATGTTTTTCAGTTCGTCGTGCAGCACCTGCATCGCCCGCGGCAGCCAGTTCATCTCGTGTCCGGTTTGGAAGCCGATGGCGAACGTCTTGCTCGGTGGTTGTGCGGCCCGGCGTGCCGCTTCGACGGCGGCATCGACATGCATAAGCGCCACGCGGGCGTGGTCGAGGAAGGCCTCGCCCGCAACGGTCAGCTCGACGCCATGAACGCTGCGCGACAGCAGGTCGACCCCGACCTCATCCTCGAGATCCCGGATCTGACGACTTAGCGACGGCTGTGAGGTGTACAGCCGGTGCTTGGCCGCCTCAGTCAGGCTGCCAATTTCTGCGACGGCGATGAAATACCGAAGGTGTCGCAGCTCCATTGCACTCCCATGCTTGTGAGGTATGCAGCCAGCTTACAAAGTCTTTTGCAAGCCGGCCACAAGCCCCTAATGTCTCGACCGTACAGACGGACCTGAGCGGAAAGCACCGATCGCTGGTCATACCCCACAAGTCATACCAGACAGGAGCTGAAAAATGAATAAGCCCGTCGTTCTGATCACCGGAGCGCTCACCGGTATCGGCCGTGCCGCCGCGGTCGCCTTCGCCAAGAAGGGAGCGAGCGTAGTCGCTGCAGGCCGGCGCGATCAGGCCGGAAGGGAACTCGTCGAGGAGCTGCGCGCGTTCGATGTCGAGGCGGAGTTCATCAACGCGGATGTCCGCAACGATGACGACGTCCGCGATCTCGTCGACAAGACTGTCGCGCGGTTCGGCCGTCTCGATGTGGCGGTGAACAACGCCGGCACCGAGGGCCAGGTTGGCCCGATCACGGACCAGACTGCGGACACGTACGCCGCGACGTTCGACACGAACGTTCTCGGTGTGATCCTGAGCATGAAGCACCAGGTGCGCGCCATGCAAGGACAGGGCACCGGCAGCATCATCAACATCTCCTCGACCTACGGGCATCAGGGTGCGGCTGGCGCCTCCGTTTACGTCGGCAGCAAGCACGCCGTCGAGGGCATCACCAAGTCGGTAGCCCTCGAGATCGCCCACTCGGGCATTCGTGTGAACTGCGTGGCGCCTGGTCCCACGGACACCGGCATGCTGACGCGTTTTACCGGCACGCAGGAGAACAAGGCGGCTCTGGTCGACAACGTTCCGATGGAGCGCATGGGCCGCTCGGACGAGCTCGCCGACGCGATCGTGTTCATCGCCTCTGACCACGCTTCATTCATCACCGGCCACATCCTCGACGTCGACGGCGGCCTGACCGCCAGCTGAAGCGACTCGGCTCAGGCTCCAAGCCACGTCACCGCCGCCAGCATCAACGCCGACCACGGCTCAGTAATCCGTCAAGAATCCGACCAAGGAGCCAGCGTGAGTAGTCAGCCTGAACCGAATCGCGCAGATCCGAACGCGACAGCAACGACGACGGTTGAGTCAGTCCCGAGTAGGACCAGACCCACCTCCAGCACTGCGCCGACACGATTTGTCGACGCCGAGCGAATCCGCTTCGCCTACCGGCGGTTCGGGAACCCGTCAGGCACGCCGATCGTGCTGCTGCAGCACTTCATGGGAAACCTCGACAACTACGACCCAGCGATCACTGACGCTCTAGCGGAGGCCCGCGAGGTGATCCTCACCGACAACGCGGGAGTTGGGCTCAGCACAGGTGTGGCGCCTAAGACCGTCGCCGGAATGGCGCGGGACGCCGCCTCGCTAATCGACGCCCTCGGCCTCGAACGCGTCGATCTGTTTGGGTTCTCGATGGGCGGATTCGTCGCCCAGCAGATCGTCGTCGATCGACCAGAACTCGTGCGGCGCTTGGTTCTCGTTGGCACCGGCCCGCGCGGCGGCGACGGGATGGGCCAGCTCGCTCCGGACACCGCACCGCTGTTCGGGACCGTCTATGACCCGCAGGATCTGATGTGGCTTCCGATCTTCTTCTCGCCATCAGAAGCGAGCCAGGCCACAGGTCGCCGCTTCCTGGAGCGCATCCGAGCACGAACCGAGGACCGCGACGCACTGGTCTCAGAGGCGACCGTCGCCGCTCACTCAGCCGCCGCCCGAGAGTGGGGAGCCGCCGCCCCCGGCAGCTTCGACTACCTCAGGGGAATCACCCAGCCGGCGCTGGTAGTCAACGGCAGCAACGACATCGTCGTCCCCACCATCAACTCCTACATCCTGCAGCAAAACCTGCCTAACGCCGAGCTGGTCCTCTTCCCGGACTCCAACCACGGGTCGCATTTCCAGTTCACAGAGCCGTTCAACCGGTACGTGACCGACTTCCTCGATCGGTAGGCCCGCATGTTCGACCACGTCACACTTCGAGTCGCCGACCTTGCGGTCGCCAGCAGCGCCTTCACGGCGGTGCTCGATGAGCTCGAGATCAAGCAGAGCACGAGCACGCCGAGCTTCTCAGTCTGGGGGAACTTCGCCCTCACGCAGACTGACGCCGGGCACCCGATCGCTCGGCGCGTGGATATCGCGTTCATTGCGCCGACCCCGGCTCACGTCGAGCAATTCGCACGGGCCGGCATCGAAGCGGGCTTCGCCGATGACGGGCCACCTGGCCCCCGCCCCCAATACGGAGATGATTACTACGCGGCATCTCTCAAGGACGGCACCGGCAACGGATTTGCTGCGGTACATCACGGCGGTGAGCGGCCAGCGGGCAACATTGACCACGTCGCAATCTATGTCGACGACGTCGCTTCGTCGACGACGTTCTACTCGACGATCGGCGCTGCGGCCGGCCTCACGATCCGGCGCCAGGCCGCCGACCGTGCCACCTTCTCTGTCGGCGCAGCGGACGGCTCCTTCCTCCTGATCGCGGGACAGCCAACGCAGAACATCCACGTCGCCTTCTCCGGCAGCGACGACGACGTGCGCCGGTTCCACGCGGACGCGAGCGCGGCCGGGTACCGCAGCAACGGCGAGCCGGGTGAGCGCCCCCGCTACCACGCCGGGTATTACGCGGCGTTCGTGCTCGACCCCGACGGTAACAACATCGAGGTCGTCAACCACCACCGCCGGACCGCGATCTAGCCGAAGAAGCACAACATACCCTCGCTCACACGTAACGAAAGGCAGCTCTCATGACACACCAATCCGAAGCAACGAGTGGTGGATCGACAACGACAAACAAAACGACGATCACAGCGAATAAGGAACTCGTACGAGAGTTCATCCGCCGGGTGTTCAACGAGCACGACGCGCAGGCTACCCCCGATTACTTCAGCCCTGATGTGCAATGGCACGGAGGGACCCTCGGAACGATTGAGGGATCCGATGCCATGACCAGCTTTTACGCGGACCTGTTCGCAGCGTTGCCCGACCTGCACGCCACCACGCTGGCTGTCGTCGCCGACGAGGACGCCGTCTGGTGCCGCTTCGCCGTCGAAGGCACTAATGACGGCAGCCTATTTGGCTTCCCAGCGACGGGAAAAACGGTCAGGTGGGACGAGATTGACACCTACCGCGTAGCGAACGGGAGGATCGCCGAGGAGTGGTCCTCCCCCGATATGACGAATATCCTCCACCAGGTCGGGGCTTACACCCCGCCGTGGATCTCCTGACCCGCCCGGCAAGCCGATCGTGCTGCTCCAGCATGCCGCCAAAGCGGGAGTTCGATCGCTTGGGCGCTGCAAGCGTGGGTGATCTCGTACGCAAGGAAAATCACGGAGCACAACGTGGGCATGCTGAATGGAACCGACGAGGAAAGGGGCCGAGATGACGGCACGTAACGGCAGCGCGGAGTGGCGGGGCAATGTCGAGAGCGGATCGGGGAGGATCACGGTCGGGGATGGCGTCTTCGAAGGCCCCTATTCCTTCGCGTCGCGATTTGAGGACGGAGAGGGCACCAACCCTGAGCAGCTCATTGCCGCGGCGCACGCAGGCTGTTTCACGATGGCGCTAAGCAACCTTCTGTCAGAAGAGGGGCACACGCCGGATTCGCTGCGTACGGCCGCGCGCGTGCAATTGCGCAACATCGACGGCGCTCCAACACTGGCTCGCATCGATCTCGAGACGGAGGGCCGGGTTCCCGGCTTGGAGGAGAGCGAGTTCCGCCGCCACGCCGAACAGGCCAAGGAGATATGCCCGGTATCGAGGGCGCTCGCCGGCATCCCGGAGATGGGGCTGACGGCGAGGCTTGCGTAACGCGATGAGACAGGCTGTCCTAGACCGCGATCGGCTGCGTGTCGTCCGCCGAACGTGCTGCCTCGTTGCGAATTGTCAATCCGACAAGAAGGGCACGTCTAATGGACGAATTGCTGAACAGTGTGCTGAACGCGTACGGAGGTCTGGACAACTGGTCGCAAGTGACCACCTTGACGGTGAAGTTGGAGTTGGGCGGTCCGTTTTGGGCTGCGCGGGGCTGGCCGGGCGTCTATGCCGGTGAGACCGTGATACTCGATGCGCATCGCGAGCGCATCGCGTTCACTCCCTTCACGGCGCCTGACCGGACCTCGGTCCTTGAGGTCGATCCCGAGCGAGTGGTGATCCAGACCGCCGACGGCGGGGTCGTCGAAGAGCGCACCGAACCCCGCCGGTCGTTTCCGACGAAGTACGACTTCGCGACGACTCCGTGGGACGCGATCCAGGTGGCTTACTTCGCGAGTGCCGCCGTTTGGAACTACCTCACGGAGCCCTTTGTCTTCACCTACACGGGTGTCGAGACCCGGGAGATCGAGCCGTGGGACGAGGACGGCCAGACGTGGCGGCGACTGGCCGTGACTTTCCCCGACACGAACGCCAACCACAACGCCAACCAGGTCTTCTACTACGACGAACACTTCATGCAGCGACGCATGGATTACTCGCCTGACGTCACGGGCAACCCGCCGATCGCCCAGTACACCTACGACGAGAAGACCTTCGATGGCTTTGTTTTCCCGACCCGACGGCTGATATACCGTCACGACGCCGAGGGCATCGCCGATCAGAGCTTCGCACCGATCACCGTCAACGTCTACTCGGTCACGATTGAGCGTGCGTGATGCTACCCGGGGGCAGCGGCCCTGCAATTGGCGAATACGAGGGCCCGGCCAAGCGTCGGCGTGACACCTGCATCGTTGGGATCGCGGTATTCGACGCGCACGCGGGCGACGCGCTCGAGTTCGTTCCGAGGCAGGTGTGTCGCGAGCCTCCGGGAGGCGGGGCGACAGACCTGGTGTCTACCAAGACCGGAGGTCTGACTTGTGAGGTGGCTCAATCGAGCGAGTCGATCCAGCGCTCTAGGCGGCGCGCCTCGCGGACGATCAGCTCGGGTTCGCGGAACGTGTTTGCTAGCAGCATGATCCCCTGGTAGGAGGCGATCAGCGCGACGGCGAGATCGCGCGCGTCGCGCCTGCCCATCGCCCGGAACTGCCGCTCGGCCCAGTCGATCCACAGCTGCATGAGCTTCGTGCCGGCCTGCCCGAGATCGTCGTCTCGCTTGTTGAGCTCCGAGGACAGCGTCCCGTGCGGGCAGCCGTACCTTGCCGCTACCTCGCGCTGGGCTGTGAGCAACTTCACGAACGCCTTCAGCCGCGCCTTGGGGCTGCGGTGGCGATCGAACGACGCGAGCGCCGTCTCGATGTCCTGCGCTTGAGCGTCGATCGCCGCCTGGACGAGTTCGTCCTTGGTCTTGAAGTAGTAGTAGACGTTGCCCACAGGCACGTCCGCCGCTTGCGCGATGTCCGCGAGCGTCGTCTTCTCGACCCCCTGCCGCTGCAGGAGCAGGCGCGCACCCTCGACCAGCCGCTGGCGCTTGTCGGGTGTCGGTTGCCCTTGCCTCGTCTCGAGGCCGAGCCCAGCACCGCCGTTGGCGTGTGAGTCAGTCATCTCACTAGAAGGATAGCGGCCTCGGATCTGTGCTAAGTTAGTCAGCTTACTAACTTATCCTCTGCCCCCGCGGCGGGCAATAGTGACCGGAGGTCAGCTTCCAATGAGTGCGACAACCGAGCCCCAGACGTCCCCTCTCTACACCCCCCGCGCGAAGAATCTCGCCCTGCTGCTGCTCGCGGTGACGCAGTTCGTGGTCGTGATCGACGCCTCGATCGTGAACGTCGCGCTGCCGTCGATCGGGCGGGCGCTGCACTTCGCGCGCACGGACCTTTCCTGGGTCGTGAACGCCTACGCGCTGACCTTCGGCGGCTTCCTGATGCTGGGCGGCCGGATGGCCGACCTGCTCGGGCGCAGGCGGATGTTCATGCTCGGGCTCGTGCTGTTCTCGGTCGCCTCGTTCGTGGGCGGAGTGGCCCAATCCGAGGGGTGGCTGCTCGCCGCCCGCGCGGCGCAGGGCCTCGGCGCCGCGATCGTCTCGCCCGCAGCACTGTCGATCCTCACCACCACGTTCGCCGAGGGCGCCGAGCGCAATCGCGCGCTCGGCGTCTGGGGCGCGATGACCGGCGCCGGCGGCGCCGCGGGCGTGCTGCTCGGCGGGATCCTTACCAGCGGCCTGAACTGGCGCTGGGTGCTGTTCGTCAACGTCCCGATCGGGATCGCCGCCGCGGCGCTCGCCCCCCGGACGCTGGTCGAGAGCCGCGCCGAGGACGGAGCGAGAACGTTCGACTTCCCCGGCGCCGTGACCGTCACCGCCGGCCTGTCGCTGCTGGTCTACGCGATCGTCGACGCCGTCAACGTCGGCTGGGGATCCTCGAGGACGCTGCTCGAGATCGCCGCCGCCGCGATCCTGCTCGTCGCGTTCCTGATCATCGAGCGCCGCCAGCGCCACCCGCTGATGCCGTTCTCGATCTTCCGGCTGCGGACGCTGCGCGGCGCCAACCTCGTCGGCCTGCTGCTCGGCATGTCGCTGTTCTCGATGTTCTTCTTCATCTCGCTGTACGTCCAGAACGTGCTGCACTACTCGCCGATCAAGACGGGAATCTCGTACCTGCCGCTCGCGGTCGGAATCATCATCGCGGCCGGGCTCGCGTCCCAGCTGGTCACGCGGATCGGGTTCAAGCCAACGCTGATCGCCGGGCTGCTGCTGATCACCGGCGGCCTGCTCTGGTTCTCGCGAGTGCCCGCGCCGGGAGGCTCATGGACCGCCGACGTGCTCGGCCCGTCGCTGCTGGCGGCCGTCGGGTTCGGGTTCGCGTTCGTGTCGGTGACGATCGCCGCGGTCACGGGAACCAGGCCGCACGAGGCGGGGCTGGCCTCGGGTCTGATCAACACCTCGCAGCAGATCGGCGGGGCGCTCGGACTGGCGATCCTCGCGACGATCGCCAACAGCCGCACCCAGAGCCTCCTCCACTCTGGAGTCCACAGCGCCTCCGTTGCCCTGACCAAGGGGTTCGACCGGGCGTTCCTGGTCGGCGCGGGCTTTGCTCTCGTCGGTGCGATCCTGGCGTTCGTGCTGATCTCCTCGCGGGAGAGCCGCGCGCACTCGGCGGCCGCCCGCAGCGGCGCCCCGACTCCCGCAGCCGCCGCCGGCTGACGCACCCCCGGCTCGGCGAGCGCGCGGCCTCAGGGCTTCCGCGTATTCGCCGAATCCGTCGCGCAGCAGCGCGAGCTTCCAGTCGTCGCCGGCGATAACGAGCGCAACGGCCACACCCCCAAGCCCCCTGCGCGTCCGGCCAAGGCCCCGGTTCTGACGCACGCCACACGGCGCGACGCCGAGGACGAGGTTCGTCGCGGAGGCGGAGCGTGCATCAGGTGCCTCCTTTCTTTGAGGAGCACCAGCACCTCGATCGCCGAAGCTCCTCGCTCCTCCTTCGCCGTCGCGACGGGCATCTGGGCGTCGCCGCCCCGGCACCTGCGTCGCGCGGAAAGCGCGCATCCGCGTCACAACGCGCCTCGCCTACAGCCCATCGCAAAGTCACGAACCGGCCGCGGACGCCTTCGGCGAGAGCAGCAAGCCGACGAACTGATTCTGGGCGGGAACCCACGACGCATCGCCGTCGGCATACACGACGGCGTGGGCTAGCAGCGGCAGCGGTTGCGGCTGCCACGCCTCCCTGCCTGTCACCGCTGTAGGAATGAAGCTGACCGCAAGGCTTCCGGTTAGCCGGCCGCCAAGAAGCTCGAACATCTCCTTCGGAATCGCCCAGACGCCCCCCTGCATCACACCGTGTGAGTGCGCGGCCGGAACGGTGACCTTCTCGACGTACCAGCCAAACCCCTTGACACCCTGGGGGACGCTTCCAACCTGCAGCTTCGCGATCGCTGACAGCATGGGGGCGGCACCGGCCGCAACCGTCCCCACTCCGGGTACGACCCCGAGCGCCGAGGCGGCCTGTCCTGCGCCGGCGAGGATCGGCTGCATGCGCTGCCACTCCTGCGCCGCTTTGTCCGTCCAGTCCGATTGCTGCTGAACCGGACTCAGGTACTTCGCGCTCGCCGCGAGCTCCTGCACACGCCAGCCGCCCGAGATCGGGAAGTACATATACACGCGTGCCGCCACGTCCTCGAGCCGATGCCAGAGATCGAGCTTCGCTCGGCCGCTGAGGAGATGACGATGCTCCGGCTTGCTCCCACCGTGTCCTATCGTCCACCAATACTCATAAATTGGCGTCCCATGCGTCGTAGCCGCATCCGAGCCACCAGCCGGGATGACCTCGGCGTGCGCCATGTCGAGCACCGGCTGGACCTCGCCAAAGACCTCGAGGTAGTACGAATGCTCATCCTGGTTCCAGGATCCGAGGTCTGGCGGAAACGACGCCGAAGTGATCACCCGCTAATGATGCAACAGGCGGCCAGGCTCCTCCATTCATCACGGCACAGGCATGTCGATCACGGGAGACATCAGCCCCGAATGCGCGGAAGCAGGCGCCGCCCGCGTAGCCAGCGAGACGCCTGAGTTGGACGAGACGCAGGCGTTCCTGGCGCCGCCAAGCTCATGGCTGCTTTGCGCGAAAAGCACAAGCGTCGCGCGGCTGATTCCGCGCGGACCTTCACCGGGACCGCGCGAGCTGGTAGCGACCTCGCGAGACACGCTCGAGACGGCGCGGAGCCCTGATCACGGCTCTCTGGACCACGCCGTTGCCGAGCCGTTTCGCCTTGGCTAACGCAGCTGTCGATACCCTCTGGCGGGTGCTCGAGACCTCGAGAGCCGACTGCAGGACAGTCTCAAGGGCTTCTGGAGGGTTTGAGTAGTGTCCACTCAAGTGCACCAAATGCTTGCTAATGGGACCAACGCCGACAGGGTCCCGGCTCCCGACAGGAGCCGGGACCCTTGGCGTCTTCGCGCAGCGGCGGCGGATCTCGGACCTGTTGCTGCTCGCTCGCGGCTCGCGGATGTGGGCGTTGAGAGCGTGGAGTTGGTCGAACCGCTCTGCTAGCTCGGCACCCCTTCCCATACGTCTCCTACGCCCACCCGACGAACGCCGCACGCTCGGGGTCCACGGCTTACGCGAATCTATGAGATGGCGGTGACAATCGACGGGGTATTACTTCATGAAAGACATTCGGCCTGAGCGGTCATAGAGCAGATATTTCCTCAGGCGCTGACGCGGGACACGGCCTCCGCAATCAGCACGCGGCTCTCGGGCACGTGGTAGTGCACAAATTGCGCTCACCCCTCCGCACGCAGGTTCCTCCTCACCTTGTCTCTCGCTCCCCCTCGACCCTCCGCGGAAGCATCCTGATGCGACTTGACAGTCTGAACGCCCATAAGTAGCATCGCCCGCCTATCGAGAGGAGATGAAGACGATGCACCGCAAGTGCGTTGTGGCGCCACTAGTAATCGTCGCTTCGCTCGTCTTTCTGTCCCTAACAGGGACTGCAGCGGCAAGTGAAACGTCGTTTTACGACGAATTCACAGCAATACCGCTTGGTATGAAGGTGCCGATCGAATCTAAAGGCACTCTCACCATCACGCTTAGGAGAAAACACTTAGCGTCAATAAGAGCGGAATGCGTCGCCACCGGTGTCGAGGTGGTGTGGAATGAAATTGGAGTAGGTCGCGATGAGACGCCTGAAACCAACCCATTTCACCCCGAACAACCGCCAATACGTTTCGCGTGTGCCGCCGTTGCAGGGTGCGGCAAACCCGTAATCACTCCCTCGAAGCTGCCGTGGAGCTCACGCCTTTTCGGCGAAGAACACCCGCTCCTGGACGAATGGAGTGGCGTCACAATTGACTTTCTGTGCAAAAGGGCCACCGGCAGGAGGATCGACTACGGGGTTTTCAAAGGGGCACTCATCCCGAAACAGGGCGACGCCGATGAACAGTGCGAAGGCAAAGGTGACGACATGGACAACGAATTCCGCTTCGTGGCAAGCGGGTTACTGCTGATCAGTGAATTGCGTGAAGGCACGCCGGAATCAACAATATCTTTGGTCGGGTTTTACAAACTCGGCACCAGGGGACACGGCGTAACCGGCGAAGTCTTCCCTTGCAAATCAACGGGTTTGGGTAAATAACTGTTGCTTCGAGGTGACGGACAGCAAGCCACGCAAGGCCACGGAGCGATCACTTGCGGACGCGGAAGCGCAGGATCGTTACGCTGCCGGAGCGCGTGGTGCCAACCGGTTCGAGGTCGATCCGGGGGAGGCTCGGCGGCGAGAAGCGGATGCCGTCGCCGAGCAGCAGCGGCAGTACGTAGACCAGGATCTCGTCGACGAGGCCCCGCTCCAGGCACTGGGCGGCCACGTCGGCGCCGAGGATCTCCAGGCTCTTCCCGCCCGCTGCGCGGCGCGCCGTCGCGACCGCTTCCCCGATGTCACCCGTGAGGTACGTGATGCCCGGCCCCGGTGGTGCCGGTGGTCGATGGGTGAGCACGAACACGGGTCCGGAGAAGGGGTAGTCGACGCTGCCCGGCTTCTCGGCCTCCATCCTGGCGCCGACGTCGGCGGTCCGCCGGCCGACGAGCATCGCGCCCGTGGCCGCCGCGATCTCGTGGACCACGTCCAGCCCGGCGAAGTCGGCGAGCTGGCGACCGTCGCCCCAGTCCATCACGTGGCCCGGAGCGGCGATGGCGCCGTCGAGCGACATGCACCTGTTGACGACGACCTTGCTGGTTTCGGTGCTCGTCCCGCTCATCGTGTTCGACTTACGACTTGTCGAGTCGACGAGCGCCAGGCTATGAACGGGCTACGAGGCGCTTCCTCGCGCCGGACCAACCTCGCGCGCCCCTAGTCAGGCTCGCCCCAGCGGCCATCGCCATGGTCCCGGACGCGATTGTCCGGCCGCGTCGAGCTCTGCCCCGGGTTGAAGCCCGCTCCCTCGAGCATGCGGCGCAGATCGACGAGGGTCTGCTTGTCGATGTCCTTGCCACGCGGCGGCGCCATGACCTCTGTCTCGGGCCCGATCGTCAGCTTGATCTTCCCGTTGTGCTGCTCGACGGCCGTTCCGACCGCCTCGATCAGCGACAGCACTTGACGCCACTCGACGTTGCCGCTCGCGGGGTGGCCGAAGATCCTCTCGACCGTGTCGCGATGATGGTTGTTCAGGTCAGCGTACATCGACGATTTCCCCAGGCCAGCAAGGCTACTCGTTCGCTGCAGCGGGCCGTCGACCGGTCAGCGGGTCCGCCCGCGCGCGACTACGCCGCGCCGTATTCGTCGTGGCGGCGTATCCACAGCGGCGCCGTCGCGCCCTCGTCGCGACCCTTCGCCGTTCGGTCCAGCAGCGCGTAGAAGGCCATCCCCGGCTCGAGGCCCCGCCGGGTCGTCACGTAGGTCCGATACACCGTCCCGTCGGAGAGCGCGTACGCGCTCATCCCCGGACCCTCCGTGACGTAGCCGCCGGCGTCCGTCCCGCACAGCTCCGCGTTCTGCTCGACCGTCGGCGGGATATCGCCTTCGAGGAACGGCCGCAGCTCCTCGGCCGTGTTCAAGAAGCCGAGATCGCGGTTGAAGTCGTCGCCGACCGTCGAGACCCAGTCGATGCCCCAGCCCATCCGCCGTTTGTACGCGTGGAGCGTCTCGAGCGGCGCGCGCGACACGAGGAGCAGCGTCGTGTCCCTCGCCTTCAGGTGCTCGACCTGGGCGTTCAGCGTGTCCGTGATCGAGCTGCATACCGGGCAGCCCGCGTCGTACTGCGGGCCGAACATGAAGTGGTAGACGAGCAGCTGCGAGCGGTCGCCGAAGAGGTCCGCGAGCGTCTTCGGGCCGTCCGCCGCCTCGAAGCGATAGTCCTCCTCGACCGCCACCCACGGCAGCTCGCGCCGTTTGCGCGTGAGCTCGTCGCCTCGGCGCGTGTGCTCCTTCTCTTCCTGCAGCAGCGCATCCCGCTCCGCCTGCCACTCCTCCTGCGTGCCGACCCGGTGCTCTGTCATCGACGTGCCTCCTGTTTCGCGATCGAGGGCGCACCTCGATATACCAGCCCGCGCCGGCCGCCGCAGCGCGCCATGCCCGCCTCGCGCGGGGGATGCACCTCTAAGCTGGCAGGTGGTCATGCGCGTGCCCGACGGCGCGCCGAAGAAGAGGAGACATCGATGGCAGTTTCAAGCCCGATCGCGATCGACCGCCAGCGAGTCGAGGAGCTCACGAGCGAGGAGCTCGCGCGCCTGAACGAGCGCACCGCGCGCTCGTCCGCGATGTTCGAACGCGCGCGCGCGTCGCTCAGCGGCGGCGTCGCCTCCTCCTACCAGCTGCGCGACCCGTGGCCGATCTATCTCGAGTCGGGTGAGGGACCGACGGTGACGGACGTCGACGGCAACCGCTACTGGGATTTCCACAACGGCTTCGGCTCGATGGTCCAAGGGCACGCCCACCCCGCGATCGTCGACGCGATCCGTGCGCGCGCCGAGCTCGGAACGCACTTCGCCGCCGTGACCGAGGACACCGTCGCCGTCGCCGAGGAGCTCGCGCGGCGCTTTTCGCTGCCGCGCTGGCGGATCGTCAACTCGGGCTCGGAGGCGACGATGGACGCGATACGCATCGCGCGCGGGCTCACCGGGCGCGAGACCATCATGAAGATCTTCGGCTCTTACCACGGCCACCACGACGCCGTGATGGTCTCGATCGGCGTCCCGTATGAGGAGATCGGCGACCGCGAGGAGCTCGCCTCGCTGCCCTACGGCGCGGGGATCCCCGCCGCCGTCGCCGCGCTCACGATCGCCGTGCCCTTCAACGACGCCGGCGCGATGGAGCGGCGCATCGAGCGGCTAGCCGCCGAAGACCGTCTGCCGGCGTGCGTGATCATGGAGGCCGCGATGATGAACCTCGGCGTCGTCCTGCCGCAGCCGGGGTACCTCGAGCAGGTCCGCGAGATCACCGCGCGCCACGGCGTCGTGCTGATCTTCGACGAGGTCAAGACCGGCCTTGCCGTCGCCGCCGGCGGGGCAACCGAACGCTTCGGCGTGCAGCCCGACATGGTCACGCTCGCGAAGACGCTCGGCGGGGGCCTGCCCTGCGGCGCAATCGGCGGAAGCGAGGAGGTGATGAGCGTCGTCGAGGACGGCACCGTCTACCAGGTCGGCACCTACAACGGCAATCCGCTCACCATGGCCGCCGCGCGCGCGAGCCTCGAGCAGGTGCTCACGCCCGACGCCTACCGCCACCTCGACGCGCTCAACGAGCGCTTGCTCGCGGGCTGCGAAGCCGTGATCGCGCGCCGCCGGCTGCCCGGGTACGCCGTCGGGATCGGGTCGAAGGGCTGCGTCACCTTCTCGCCCACGCCGATCGTCGACTACGAGACGTTCAAGGCCAACCAGGACGTGCCCCTGACCGACCTCGCTTGGCTGTGGAACATGAACCGCGGCATCTACATGACGCCCGGGCGCGAGGAGGAGTGGACGCTGTCGGTGGCGCACACCGACGAGGCCGTCGACTCCTACGTGCGCGCGTTCGACGAGATGGCCGCCGCGCTCGCCGCGTAGGCCTACGGATCGGCCGTCAGCGCGGAGACGCCCGGCACGTCGCCGAGCGCCGGCAGGCTCGCCAGCGCCGGCGCGCTGCCGTCGAGGTACGCGTCGAGGAACGCGATCGTCACGCGCTCGACGATCGCGAGCTGCGGCTGGTCGCTCGTGTACGGCGGTAGGTGCCCCGCTCCGAGCAGGCGTAGCAGGTACTTCGCGCGCTGCGCCGCCTTGAAATACGCGTACGTGAACTTCGGCTCGTTCGACCTGTCGGCCGTGCCCTGGATCGCGAGCAGCGGGCGCGTGCCCGCCGGGAAGCGATACCCGCCCACGCCCGACATCTCCGCGCCCGAGAGCACGATCGCCGCGCGCACGCGCGCGTCGGCGTAGCGGCGGCTGTACGCCGCCGCGAGCGCCGCGATGCCGCCGTCCGACTGCCCCGCCACCGCGATGCGCGTCGGATCTATCAGCCCCGCGAGCGGCCCCGACGGCGCCGCGCTCGCCGCCAGCAGTCGCGAGATCACGAAGCTCATGTCCGCGGGCTCGTTGACGAGGTCAGACTCGTCGGGGCCCCCCGGTGCACGCGCGTTCTCGCGCGGGAACACCGGCGCCGCGACCACGAAGCCGGCGCGCGCCCAGCTGTCGAGCAGGCGCGCGTACGTCGCCGGCGTGACCGCGAAGCCGTGCGCGAAGACGATCAGCGGAAACGGGCCCACGGCCGGCGGCGCGCCTGAGACGTCCGTGTTGCCCGGGACTGCGAGCGCCGGGTAGCGAACGTACGTCACAAGCGCGCGCGGCTGCGTTCTCGAGTGCGCGAGGTGGATCACGCGGCTCGTGTCGACGAGGCGCAGCACGCGCACGCCGACCACCGGCGCGGGAGCCTGCGCCGCGGGTGCTTCCTGTCCGCCGGTGTCCGCCGCTGCCGGCGTCGCCGAGCCGCAGCAGAGCATGCTCGCGGCGAGCATCGCCGCGAAGCGTCGCGATCGCTGTGTCCGCGCGCGGGCGCCCACCCAGAGTCAATCCTCGCAGCACTCGCGGCCGCTAGCCTGCGGACGTGGTCCCGACGACCGAGGTCACGGAGGGTCTCGTCCGCTGGGTTGCGCCACATCCCGATTGGAACCCCGGCGCCGAGCCCGGCTCGGGCAGCGACTGGCCACAGCTCGTCGGCAGCGTCCTCTATGAGCTTCCCGGCGTCGCCGTGCTCATCGACCCGCTGATCCCGCGCGAACACGCGGACGAGTTCCTCGCGTGGCTCGACGCCCGCGTGCGCGGGCGCGCGGTGACGATCCTGACGACGATCCGCTTTCACCGCCGCGACCGCGAGCAGCTCGCCGAGCGCTACCGAACGAGCACCACTCGCGCGTGGAACTGGATCCCCCCGGGCGTCACGCCCTGGCCGCTTTACGGCGCGCGCGAGATCGCCTTCTGGCTGCCCGGAGTCGCGACGCTCGTCCCCGGCGACTCCCTCATCGGCACCGACAGCGGCCTGCGCTTGTGTCCGGAGAGCTGGCTCGCGGACGCGCGCGTGGGCCGCAAAGGGCTCGCCGAACGCATGCGCCCGCTGCTCGAGCTCGCGATCGAGCGCGTACTCGTCTCGCACGGAGAGCCCGCGCTGCGCGACGGGCACTCCGCGCTCGCACGCGCGATCGAGGAAGCCGGCGGCTGATCTAGCAACGCGCGCCGCAAGGAGCGTCAGCCGCCGGGTTTCGCGGTCGTAGACGGTGACCGCGTCAGCCGCCGGGTTTCACCGTCGGCAGCGTCGACGCGTGCACGTATGCGTACTGCGCGCCCCAGTTGAACGCCAAGAGCTGCGAGCCCGTGAGACAGCCGTACGCGTAGTACGTGCCAGTCCACGCCGACGCCCACATCGATCCCGCGCCCTCGGCCGTCGCCGTGCACGTGAAGCCTGCGCGGCTGTACGACGCGCCTTTCGCCGCATCGGCGCCATAGGCGACCGATTCGAGCAGTTCGCACGGCACGTTGCTCACCGCGACCTGCGCGTATACCGATTCGTCCGGAAACCGCTTCGCCTGGCATTCGCCGCTGCCAACGGGCGACGGCTGCAGCGCACTCGCCGCGACGTAGTTGCGCCACGTCGTTTCAGCGCGCGCGAGCGTTTTCCCGCTTCCCTTGTTGATGACGTAGGCGCACAAGCGGTGGCGCGTGACGTTGCGCGCGAAGAATTCGATCACGAACGAGAAGCGCTTGCTCCTGGCGAGCGCCTTGTGGACGAACAGCGTCTTGCCCGCGCGTTTGGACTGCGCCTTGTACGTGCTCGCGCACGCCGGGCTGTACGGGACCTCCCACGCGTAGACGTAGTTGGCCGAGCCGCTCGTGCTCCCCGACGCCGTGTAGTGAAACGGCGTTCCGAACTTGTTTTCGTGCGGGCCTTTCAACGCGATCGAGCTCCCCGCAGCGAGCGCCACGCCCGCCGCGCACGAGAGCGCGAGCGATGCCGCTAGCGCCGCTACCAAGAACCCTGCGCGTTTGTGCATCCTCCACCCCCAATCCACCGACGGTCGCGTGGAACGCTACCGACAGCATCGCGCGTGCGCGCCACACGTCGACGCGGTCAAGCGGTCACACCCTGCGCGCCCGCGAGCTGCGCCGTGCACTGCGGACAGCGGCGCGCGCCGATCGGAATCGCGCTCGTACATTCCGGGCACTCCTTCGTCTCCGGGTCCGCCTGCGCGCGTCGTTCAATCAGCCGGTTCACCGGAGCGACCACGAAGAAGAAAACCGCCGCCGCGATCGACACGAACGTGATCAGGTAGTTGATGAAGTCGCCGTACAGGAAGTGGCTCGAGTTGATCGTGAACGACAGCGAGCTGAAGTTCGGCTTGCCGAAGATCAGCGCGATGATCGGCGTCAGCAGGTCCGCAACGAGCGCTTTGACCAGCGCCGCGAACGCCGTTCCGACTACGACCGCTACCGCCAGGTCGACAACGTTGCCGCGAAACAGGAACTTCTTGAAATCACCGAGCAGTGACACCGGGTCTCTCCTTTGCACGCGTGAACCGTCGATCGGCCCGCGCCGCCGGGTGTGCGCACGGCGTCGCGACCGCGAAGCGCGCCAAGGCTAGCGCGGCGAGCCCGCGGTGGACCTGCCCCCGCCGGCGCGTGTCGACGTTTGCTCAGGGCGCCGAGCCGCGCCTGCTCACAAGCGCAGGACTCGAGCGCCCGCTCGGTGTTCGCTGAAGCGCCTGCTCAGCGCCCGGCGCCGCGCCGGTGGCGGCGCTGCATCAGGAGCAGCGACGATCCCGCCGCGATCAGCGCAAAGCCGACCACGAGCGCCCAGCGCAGGTCGAAGCCCGTGAACGGCAGCGTGCTCGCTTTGCTCGTGCCCGAGGGGGTCGTCGACGTTTCCGTGTTCGCCGCCACGCCGCTCGTCGACGTCGGTTCGCCCGTTTCTTTCGACGGCGACGTCCCGTTCGTCGGAGTCGTCGGAGTTGTCGGAGTTGTCGCAGGCGTCGTCGGCGTCGTCGGAGTCGTTGTCGGCGTCGTCGTCGTCGTTTTCGTCGTCGTCGGCGTCGTGCTGTACCCCGACAACCCTTCGCTTGCCGCGAGTGCCGATGTCGGCGCGATGAGCCCCGCACTCACGACCAGCGCCAGCGCCGCGCGCGAGACGCGCGAACGCGCAGCTTCGCCTCCAGTTGCAACTGCTCCGCGAGGCCTGCTCGAGGCCATGGCGTCGGACCGTATCATGCCAACCTCCGTGATTGTTCGTATGCGTTTAGGCCCGGATTTCATGCCCAGCCTTGGCGTGTGCGGATTCTAGTCGCAGCGGGCACCCCGGCGTCACACCGGCGGTCACTGCGACGGTAGTCGCCTTTTCTAACTACCACGCGCCGGGTCGGCACAAACCGCCGGCCGACTTGAGCGATGCAAGCTCGCTCGCACGCTCACGCGCTCTTCGACGCCGCCTTCTCGACGCTCACGCGGCCCTCGAGCGTGCCCTCCGCGAGCTGCGCGCGCAGCACCTTCTTGTCGAACTTCCCCACGCTCGTCTTCGGAATTTCCGCTATGAACGCGAACTCGTCCGGCAGCCACCATTTCGCGACCTTCCCAGTCAGGTGCGAGACGAGCTCCTCCGCACTCACGCTCACGCCCTCGCGCACCACCACGCAGCACAACGGACGCTCCGCCCAGCGCGGGTCCGGCTTCGCGATCACCGCTGCCTCGAGCACGTCCGGGTGCGTCATCACCTCGATCTCCAGCTCGACCGACGAGATCCACTCGCCGCCTGACTTGATCACGTCCTTCGCGCGGTCCGTGATCTGCACGAAGCCGTCGCGGTCAACCGCCGCGATGTCGCCCGTGCGCAGCCAGCCGTCGTCGAACTTCTCGTCGCTCGAGTCGTCGTTGAAGTAGCGCGCCGCGATCCACGGGCCGCGCACCTCGAGCTCGCCCGTCGACGTCCCGTCCCACGGCACCTCCTCGCCGCCGTCGCCCACGAGCCGCATCTCCACCCACGGCAGCGGCTGTCCCTGCTTCGCCCGCCGCTCCCAGTACTCCTCGCTGTCATCAGCCGGATACGGCCGCGAGAACGTCGACACCGGGCTCGTCTCCGTCATCCCCCACGCCTGAAAGATGTTCACGCGGTGGCGATCGCGGAACTGTTCCATCAGGATCCGTGGCACCGCAGAGCCGCCGCACGTCGCGTTCGTCAGCGACGAGAGATCTATCTCGGGGTGCTCGTCCGCGTAGCGCAGCAGGTCGAGGTAGATCGTCGGCACGCAGCCCATCAGCGTGGGGCGCTCGGCGTTGATCAGCTGCGCGAGCGGCTCCGCGCCCAGGTGGCGGTCGGGCAGGATCAGGTCGGCGCCTGCGAGCGCGCACGCGTGCGGGAGACCCCACGCGTTCACGTGGAACATCGGCACCACCGCGAGCACCCGGTCCGCCCGCGAGAGGCCGATGCCGTCCTTCACCAGCGCCCCCGTCGAGTGCAGGCTGATCGAGCGGTGCGAATACAGCACCCCCTTCGGGTTGCCCGTCGTGCCGCTCGTGTAGCACAGCGCCGCCGCCTGGCGCTCGTCGAGCTCCGGGTAGTCGAACTCGCCCGGTCCCGCCTCCGCGAGCAGCTCCTCGTAGCGCAACACGTTAGGCAACTCGCCCGCGTCGCCGTCGCCCATCACCACGAACTGGCGCACCTTGCCCAGCTGTCCCACGACCTTCTCGAGCACCGGTACCAGCGAGTCGTCGACGAAGATGATCGTGTCGTCCGCGTGGTTGACGATGTAGGACAGCTGATCCTCGAACAGGCGGATGTTCAGCGTGTGCAGCACCGCCCCGATGCACGGGATCGCGAAGTACAGCTCGAAGTGGCGCTGGTTGTTCCACGCGAACGTCGCCACACGGTCGCCCGGCTGAACATCGAGGCTGCGCAGCGCGCGCGCGAGGCTGTCGATCCTGTCCGCCACCTGCGCGTGCGTCGCGCGTTCGAGCACGCCCGGTTCGCGCAGCGTCACCACTTTCGCGTCCGCCCGCGTCGTCCGCATGCGCCGGCGGATGTGCTGCAGCGTCAGCGGGAAATCGTCCTGCATCAGGCCCTCGAGCCGAGAGCTCATCGCCGCTGCGCCCCCTGCGGCTGTACGCGCACCCGCGCCCGCACACGCTTGCGGCTGCGCGCGATCTCGTCATAGGTCGCCTGCGTGCGCTGTGCGATGTCGTCCCAGTCGAAGCGCAGCACGTGCTCGGACGCTTCCGCCACCAGCCGCTCGCGCAGCTGCTCGTCGACCAGCAGGCGTTCGATCATCACGCCCAGGTGCGCCGCGTCGCCGCCGTTGAAGCGCAGGCCCACCCGCTCGCCCAGCGGGACCACCTCACGCAGGCCGCCCGTGTCCGCCACGATGCACGGGCATCCCGACGCCATCGCCTCGAGCGCCACCAGCCCGAACGGCTCGTAGATCGACGGCACCACGCACAGGTCCGCGATCCGGTACAGCGAGTGCAGCACGTCGTCGCCGATCCAGCCCAGAAAGCCGCCGTGCTCTAGGAGCCCAAGCTCCTGCGCCTGCGCCTTCAGCGCCTCCTCGTGCGTGCCGCTGCCCGCCACCAGAAAGCGCACTCCCGGCACGCGCTCGATCACGCCCGGCAGCGCCTCGAGCGCCAGCTGGAAACCCTTCTCGTAGACCAGGCGCCCCACCAGCAGCACCAGCTTCTCATCCGGCGCCGCGAACTCCGCGCGCAGCGCCGCGAGGTCGCCGACCGCCTGCAGTTCGCCCGGGTCGATCCCGTTCGGGATCACCGTCATGCGCTCCTCCGAGATGTCGAAGATGTCCGCCACGTGCCCGCGCATGTAGTACGAGCACACGATCACCGCGTCCGCCCGCCGCGCCATCCAGCTCTCCACCGAGTGGATGTGCGCCTGCGGCTGCTCGTGCACCCAACCCTGGTGGCGCCCGTGCTCCGTCGCGTGGATTGTCGTCACGTACGGCACCTCCACGCGTTCCGCGAGCGCCGTCGACGCGTGCGCCACGAGCCAGTCGTGGCCGTGGACCAGGTCGTAGCGCACCTCGTCCGCGAGCGCTTCGCCCGCCGCCAGCATGTCCTCGTTCATCTTCTCCACCCACGCCACGAAGCGGTCCAGGTCCCGCGGCCAGCCCGGCTCCGGCACACGGTGGATGCGCACGCCTCCCGCCTCTTCCATCGTCAGCTCCGCCTCACGCGCAACGCCGCGCGTCAGCACGTCCACGCCCACGCCCCCACGCACCAGCGCCTCCGCCAGCTTGCGCACGTGCCGCGCAAGCCCCCCCTCTATGACCGGCGGGTACTCCCACGAGAGGAGCAGAACTCGCGTTCCCATTGCCGCGCACCCTACCGCCGAACTGTGCGCGGGGCGTCCGTCCGGGCGGCTCGGGGCGCGGCGTCGTTTGTCTCAGGTCGCAGCAAGGAGAGCCATCCGAAGGGCTCTTTCCCTGACGCTGCGGCGGGGTCGTTTGTCCGGATGGAGGTGCTGCGCGCGCGCGTGCGCGCGCGACACCTGTTGCGAGTCAACGCTCCGGCCAGCCGAGGAATCCGTCAGCGGGGCGCGGCGCGCTCCCCCGAGCGGCCGACTGTGCGCTCACTACGCTAGCCGTGGTGCTCTGGCTCGTGGACGGGATGAACGTGATCGGGACGCGGCCGGACGCATGGTGGCGCGACCGCCACGCGGCGATGGTCGCGCTGGTGCACGCGATCGAGGTGTGGGCGGCGACGTCCGGCGAGGACGTGACAGTCGTATTCGAGCAGCCGCCGCGGCCCCCGATCCGATCGACGGTGATCGAGGTGAGGCACGCGCCGCGCCCGCGGCGGGACTCGGCAGACGATGAGATCATCCGCCTGCTGCGTGACGTGGCCGAGCCGGGCGGAGTGCGCGTGGTCACATCGGACAACTGGCTGGCGGACCGCGCGTACGCGGAGGGCGCCTCGGTGCAGCCGGCACGGGCGTTTCGCGAGCTGATCGACACGCGCTGATGGAGATCGTCACCCGCTACGCGCACAACGACGGCGTCAGCCTCGCCTACCAGGCGATCGGCGACGGCCCGCTGGACATCCTCTTCCTGCCGGGGTGGATCTCGCAGGTCGAGCAGCTGTGGGAGCTGCCGGCGTTGCGGCGCTACCTCGAGCGCCTCGCGGCCTTCAGCCGCGTGATCGTGTTCGATCGCCGCGGCGGTGGGCTCTCGGACCGTGTGCTGGGCGAGTACTCGATCGAGCAGGACGCGGAGGACGCCCTGGCGGTGCTCGACGCGGCCGCGAGCGAACGCGCTGCACTGCTGACGTACTCGCTCGGCGGGCCGGTCGGAGCGCTGCTCGCGGCAGAGCACGCCGACCGCGTGGGCGCGCTCGTGATGTATGCGTCGATCGCGCGCACGTCGTGGGCGCCGGACTACGACTGGGCGCTCACGAGCGAGGCGCGCGTGCACGCGGCCGAGCAGACGATCTCGCTGTGGGGCGACGTGGCGAACCCCGCGGTACGCCAGTTCGCGCCTTCGGCGGGCGACGATCCGTTGCTCGGCGCGTGGTTCGCGCGCCTCCAACGCCTCGCCGCGAGCCCGGGCGAGGCGCTGGCGATGGCGCGCGCGTCGGTCGACCTCGACGTGCGCGAGCTGCTGCCGCGAATAAGCGTGCCGACGCTCGTGATGCACCGCCGCGGTGAGCTCGTATGGGACCTGCGCCACTCGCGCTACCTCGCGGAGCACATCCCCGGCGCGCGCTACGTCGAGCTCGAGGGCGCCGACTCGTTTCCGTTCTTCGGCGACAGCGATGCGATCCTCGAGGAGATCGAGGAGTTCCTCACGGGCGTGCGCAGCCGCGGGCAGCTCCAGCGCGCGCTGCTCACGGTGATGTTCACCGACATCGTCGACTCGACTTCACGCGCGGCCGAGCTCGGCGACAAGCGCTGGCGCGATCTGCTCGCACGCCACGACGACGCCGTGCGCAAGGAGCTGGCGCGCTTCGGCGGGCGCGCCGTGAAGACCGTCGGCGACGGCTTTCTCGCGACCTTCGACGGGCCCCCCTCGCGCGCGCTGCGCTGCGCGCTCGCCGTGACCCGAGAGGCGAGCGAGCTCGGCGTCGAAGTGCGCATCGGGATGCACACCGGCGAGTGCGAGATGATCGGCGACGACGTCGGCGGCATGGCCGTCCACCTCGCCTCTCGCGTCGCCGGCCTCGCCGGGCCGGGAGAGGTGCTCGTTTCGGGCACCGTCTTCGGCACCGTCGTCGGCGGCCCGTTCAACTTCGCGGACCGCGGCTTGCACGAGCTCAAGGGGGTCCCCGGCCGCTGGCCGCTGTTCCTGCTCGGCGCGTGAGCGCATAAGCCGGCGGTTGTGTCTCGAGGCGGGTGCTGCGCGCGGGCGCGGGCGTGTGCACACGCGCGCGGGCGCACGCGCGCAGCACCTAGTTTGCGAATGACGCACCCGCCGCGCGTTTCGCAATGACGCACCCGCCGCGCAGAACAACCCGGCGGCGGCGACGCGCGACGCGCACGGGCGCGCAATGATCCGCGCGCATGAAGATCCGTGCGGCGGTACTCGAGGAGTTCGGCGCACCGCTCGTGGTGCAGGAGCTCGACCTGGAGGGACCGCGCGAGGGCGAGGCGCTGGTGCGCCTGCACGCGTGCGGGGTGTGCCATACGGACATGTACACGGCGTCTGGAGCGGATCCGTCGGGCTACGCGCCGACGGTCCTGGGACACGAGGGCGCGGGCGTGGTCGAGGCGATCGGTGCGGGCGTCGAGGACGTCGCGGTGGGCGACCACGTGGTGTGCCTGTTCTCGCCGCAGTGCCGGCGCTGCGTGCACTGCTTGAGCTCGCGCACGAACCTCTGCCTGGCGATCCGGGAGCAGCAGAACAAGGGCTACCTGCCGGACGGGACGACGCGCCTGCACCGCGGCGATGAGCGGATCCGCCACTTCATGGGGACGTCGACGTTCGCGGAGGCGACGGTGATGCCGGAGATCGCGCTGGCGAAGATCGATGACGAGGCGCCCCTGGACCGCGCGTGCCTGTTCGCGTGCGGGCTCTCGACGGGGCTCGGGGCGGCGATGTTCACGGCGGCGGTGGAGCGCGGGAGCACGTGCGCGGTGTTCGGCGCGGGCCTGGTGGGCCTCGGCGCGGTGGCGGGCTGCCGGCTTCAGGGAGCGGAGCGGATCATCTGCGTCGACGTGTCGGAGCAGCGCCTTGAGCTGGCGCGCGGACAGGGCGCGACGGACTGCTGGCATGCCGACGAGTCGACGGTGGAGCGCATCGTGCAGGAGACGGGCGGCTTCGGCGCGGACTACACGTTCGAGGCGACGGGGAGCGTGACGGTGATGCGTCAGGCGGTGGAGGCGGCACGCATGGGCTGGGGCCTGTGCACGGTGATCGGCGTGGCGGGCAAGGGCGAGACGCTGGACGTGGTGCCGCGCTTTCTGATCACGGGACGGCGCATCTGCGGCTCGTCGTTCGGCGGCGTGAAGGGCCGCGACCGCGTGCCGGAGCTCATCGGGCGCTACATGCGCGGCGAGGTCGACGTCGACCCGCTGGTGTCGCATCACATGCGGCTCGACGAGGTCAACGAGGCGTTCGAGCTGATGCACGCGCAGGACGGCATCCGCACGGTGCTCGACCTGGCGGGCTGACGCGCGCGCCAGCGCCGCTGGTACGCTCGCGCGGCCTTGGCGTACGAACAGATAACGACGGAGCAGAGCGATCGCATCCTGACGATCACACTGAACCGCCCGGAGCGGCTGAACGCGTGGACGCCGACGATGTGCAACGAGCTGCTGGCGGCGTTCGACGAGGCGGACGCGGACGACGAGGTCGGCGCGATCATCGTCACGGGCGCGGGGCGCGGCTTCTGCGCGGGCGCGGACCTGGCGGGGGGCGGCGAGACGTTCGACTGGCGCGGGCGGGCGAAGGAGGGCGAGGTCCCAGAGGACAACGGCGGCGTGTTCACGCTGCGCATCTTCGCGTGCAAGAAGCCGGTGATCGCGGCGATCAACGGCCCGGCTGTGGGCGTGGGCGCGACGATGACGCTGGCGATGGACGTCCGCCTGGCCTCGCAGGAGGCGCGCATGGGCTTCGTGTTCGCGCGCCGAGGGATCATCCCGGAGGCGTGCTCGAGCTGGTTCCTGCCGCGCGTGGTGGGCATCAGCAGAGCGATGGAGTGGGTGGCGACGGGACGGGTGTTCAGCGCGCAGGAGGGCCTGGAAGCGGGGCTGCTGCGCAGCCTGCACGCGCCCGATGAGCTGCTCCCGGCGGCGCGCGCGCTGGCGGCGGAGATCGTGGAGAACGCGGCGCCGGTATCGGTCGCGCTGGCGCGGCGGATGATGTGGTCGATGCTGGGCGCGGAGCACCCGATGCTGGCGCACCGCGCGGACTCGCGCGGGATGTTCGCGCGCGGGCAGTCTGCGGACGCGGTGGAGGGCGTGACGTCGTTCCTGGAGAAGCGGCCGGCGCACTTCCCCGACCGCGTGAGCGCGGGACTGCCGAACGTGCTCGAGGGCTGGACGGAGCCGGAGTTCGAGTAGCGGAATCCGCGAACCGGACCGCGGCGTGAGTGTATTCACGCCGCGCCGGTTCGGTGCTAGCCCCCTCGGCCTTCGATGACAGCGTCGTGCGGAACGGCGCTGCGCGCTACGCCGGTGGCGGAGCAGAGGCGGATGCAGGGCACGTAGACCGGGCGGAAGCCGAGCAGTTCGGGGATCGTGACGATGCGCAGGCCGCGCGCGCGCAGCGCGGCGATGATCTTTGGGTATGCGGCGAGCGTCTGGCCGCGCGAGCCGCCGCCGTCGTGGGAGATGACGATCGACCCGGGCTGGACCTGGGCGAGCACCCGCCGCACGATCGCGGCACTCCCGGGCTGGGCCCAGTCGGCGGGGTCGACGTTCCAGAGCACGGTCGCGAGCCCGAGCGAGCGCGCGGTGCGCACAACGGAGGCGTCGTACGCGCCGTACGGCGGGCGAAAGACGCAGGGTGTATACCCGCTGACCGCGCGGATCGCGGCGATCGTGCGTGAGAGCTGTCCACGCACTTCGGCGCTCACGGTGAGGTTGGGGTGGGAGAAGGTGTGGTCGCCCAGCGCGTCGCCGTCGGCGAGCTCGCGCAGCAGCGTCGCGCGGTACGCGGGGCTGAGCTGCCTGCCGATCATGAAGAAGGTGGCGCGCGCGTGGTTGCGCTCGAGCATGCGCACGAACGCGCCGGTGTCGGGCGCGGGCCCGTCGTCGAACCCGAGGGCGACCTCGCGCGGCGACGACGGTCCATGCCGGTATGCGGCGAAGCCGTGACTGCGGCAGCCGGCGAGGCGGTAGCGAACCGCGTGCCGGCCGGGAGGGGGCGCGGGGCTCGTTCCGGCGGCGCTCGTTCCAGCCGCGCTCGTCCCGGCCGCATGGCTCACGAGCGGCACGCCGGGGACGAGCGCTCCCGACAGCGCGGGCAGCGCGGCGAGGGCGACGGCGGCGCGCCGCCACCCGCGCGCACGGCGGCCGGCGATGACTGCGAACAGCCGGCGGGCACCGAGCACCAGACGCGCGCTCACGCCGAGTCACGCTAGCGCTGGGAGCGCTCTCGTGGAGCGTGCGGCTGGACGCGCGTGAACGGTCGCGGTGTGACCGCGCACGGGTGCGCGTAGCCGCCGCGAGGCGGCGGTCGCGTGATCAGGTGTGGTCGCTCAGCCGCTGCAGCGCCGCGCGTACCGAGCCGGGCGCCTCGAGCCAGGGGAAGTGACCGGCGTTCGGCACGACTACCAGGAAGGCGTGCGGTAACAGCTCTGCAGACGCCCGCGCCGCCAACCCCCACGGCATCGGGCTGCCGGCTCCCGCGATCACACCGAGGGGAAGATCGCCGGCGGCGAGCGCGGCCGCGGCCTCGTCGGTGCCGCTCGTGACTTCCTCGATGATCCCCGAGTAGGCCTCGACCGACATGCGTGTCGGCGGCATCGCGGGAGCCTGCTCGGGGTCCGCGAAGTAGGACGGCCAGACGATCTGGAGCGACTCCAGCGCTTCCTCGGGCGTCCCCTCGCCCGCCATCGCGCGATCGTCGAGCTCTCGCGCGTGGTCGCGGCCCTGCTTGGGCGTGCGCGCGATGATCTCGGCTCCGAACGCCGCCATGCCGCCGTCGCCGACGATCCCGAGCGGGTCCACCGCGAGCACCCCCGCAAGGTGTTGTGGCGCGGCGGCGGCCACGCGCAGTGCCAGCTGCCCTCCCCAGGAGTGCCCGACGAGCAGCGTCCGCGACCACCCGAGCCCCTCGAGGACGGCCACGACGTCGGCGATCGCCTGCGCAATCGTGAACGGGCCCGCGAGCGTCGAGGGCGCGAGCCCGCGCTGCTGGTAGGAGGCGATCTCGTAGCCCGTTCCCAGCTCGGCAGCAAGCCCATCGAGGTACTCGTAGCTGAGCCCGGGCCCGCCATGCAACAGCAGCACAGGCGTGCCGGCGCCTTCCCTCCAGCCACCGAGCGATCCGCCGGCGACCTCCACGCTGAGTTGCTCGCGCGCGCTCACGTGCGGAGGACCTCAGCCGAGCACGAGCTCGGCGGCGGCGCGCAACGTGGCCGAGTCGCCGGAGAGGAGCAGCGTGGTGACGATCGACTCGCGCCACTTCTCGAGGTCGTCGCGAATCTTCTCGGGCGGCCCGACGAGCGACATCTCCTGTAGGAGCTCGCGCGGGATCTTGGCGCCGGCCTCGTCCTTCTTGCCGCCGAGGTAGAGCTCCTGGATTTCTGCGATCTCGGACTCGTAGCCCATGCGGATGGCGACGTTGGCGTGGAAGTTCGTGCCTTTGGCGCCCATGCCGCCGAAGTAGAGCGCGTAGAACGGGCGCAGCGCGTCGAGGGCGGCGTCGACGTCGTCGGAGATGATCAGCGGTACGGTCGCGGCGACCTCGAAGTCGTCGGCCGTGCGGCGCGCGCCGGGGCGCGCAAAGCCTTCGGCGAGCGCGTCCGCGTGCAGCTGCTGGTGTGTCGGGGAGAAGAGCATCGCGAGCCAGCCGTCGCACAGCTCGGCGGCGAGCGCGACGTTCTTCGGCCCCTCCGCGCCGAGGTAGACGGGGATGTCCTCGCGCAGCGGACGGATGGAGGACTTCAGCGGCTTCGCGAGCCCGGTTCCGTCGGGCAGTGGCAGCGGATAGTAGGGGCCCGAGCTTTCCACCGGCCCCTTCCGCGCCCAGATCTCTCGCAGGATGCCGATGTACTCGCGCGTGCGAGCGAGCGGCTTGGCGAACGACATTCCGTACCAGCCCTCGACGACCTGCGGTCCGGAGACGCCGAGGCCGAGGATGAAGCGCCCGCCGGAGAGGTGGTCCATGGTCATCGCGGCCATCGCCGTGGCGGCGGGTTGGCGGGCGGAGATCTGCACGATCGCGGTGCCGAGCCGCAGGCGCGTGGTCGACGCGCCCCACCACGCGAGCGGCGTGAGGCAGTCGGAGCCGTACGCCTCGGCGGTCCAGATGGAGTCGTAGCCGAGCTTCTCCGCTTCGCCGATCGCCTCCACGGCGCCGGGCGGCGGCCCCCCGGCCCAGTAGCCGGTGTTGAGTCCCAGCTTGAGGTCTTTGCTCATCTTCGCGCCCGCGCGAACCCTATTCGATCGCGCGCGAGCGACTCGGGCTCGCCGCAAGCGCAGCGCGGCGTCAGGAGCCCTCGGCGACGACCTCGCGCAGGCGGTGCGTGGCGACGTCGTAGACGAACCCGCGCACGTGCTCGCGGTGCGGGATGAAGGGCGAGCGGCGCACGCGCAGGATCGACTGGCGCACGTCGGCGTCGAGGTCGCTGAAGGACTCGATCGCGAACGACGGCGCGACTCCGGTCGCCTCGAGCAGCTCGGCGCGGAACCCGTCGTCGCTGAGCTTCTGCATGCCGCAGTCGGTGTGATGGATGAGCATCACCGCGCGCGTTCCGAGACGGCGCTGGGAGACGGCGAGCGAGCGGATGACGTCGTCGGTGATGACGCCGCCGCCGTTGCGAAGCACGTGCGCCTGGCCGTCGCGCAGACCGAGCGCCTCGAAGACGTTCAGGCGCGAGTCCATGCACGTGACGATCGCGAGCTCGAGCGACGGGCGCAGATCGAGAGCATCGGGGGCGGCCAGCGCGTCGGCGAACGCCTGGTTGTTCGCGAGCAGCGCGTCTATCACGTCCACCCGCGCAACCCTAAACGCTCGCCTCGCGAGGGCTCGGAGCGGCCCTCGCACGCCGCCGGGGCGGCTGAACGCGGTCGTGGCAAACTGGCGCCGTGGCGGATGAACTCGAGCAGCTGCTCGTCGCGGACGCGGCCGCGTGGCGACGCTGGCTCGGGCGCAACCACGAGCGCGAGCGCGGCGTGTGGCTCGCGCTCGCGAAGAAGGGGTCGCGCGGAGCCACGACGCTGACGTACGGCGAGGCGCTCGAGGAGGCGCTGTGCCACGGCTGGATCGACGGCCAGGTGCGTCGCAACGACGAGCACACCTACCACCAGCGCTTCACGCCGCGGCGCGCGCGCAGCGCGTGGTCGGCGCGCAACGTCGGCATCGTCGCTCGCCTGGAGGCGGACGGCCGGATGAAGCCTGCGGGGCTTCGCGCGGTCGCGGAGGCGAAGGCCGACGGGCGCTGGCAGGCGGCGTACCCCGGTGCGAGCGAGATCGAGGTCCCGGATGACCTCGCGGCGGCGCTCGCCGAGAACGCGAAGGCACGGGCGGCGTTCGCGTCGCTCACGGGCCAGAACCGCTACGCAATCCTCTATCGCCTGCACCACGCCAAACGCCCGCAGACGCGGGCGAAGTCGATCGAGCGGTTCGTCGCGATGCTCGCACGCGGCGAGACGCCACATCCGCAAAAAGGCGGGCGAGCGGCAACGCGGGAGCGGGCCGCCGCGCGACCCGCTCCCCGCGACCGCTAGGGATACGTTTTCGGGAATTTCCCCGCCGTCTCTTCGGCCTCGCGCTGCGCGCTCTCGTGCGCCTCGTGTTCGGCGCTCTCGTTCGATTTGAACGTTCCGCCCTGCGGCGGCGCGCCCAGCGCACTCCCGGGCGGGCCGCCCTGAGCGGGCGCCGGTGGAGCGGCCGCGGTCGTCGTCGTGGTCGTCGTCGCCGCGCCGCTCGACGCGGTGCCGAACAGCGTCGCGCCGAGCGCACCGCCCGTGAACAGCGATGCGGCGATCGCGGCGCTGAGCGCGCCGCGTCGTTTCAAACTCCTTCTCATCGTTCCTCGCTTTCGTTGACTGGAAGTCCTCCCATGCGGAGGCTGTCGTCAACGATGCGCGTGAACGCTCAGCGCACGCATGGCGCGAGCTGAGAGTTTCGCCAGAGGTGTGTCTTGCGGAGCCGAAAAAAAACTCGCGCGAGACGCAGACAGTCTCGCGCGAGCAGCACAGCCTCAGTCAGCCGTCGGGCACGCCACGCCGTCCTGGCGTGACGTGCCGCGACGATTGGTCATGGAGCAGTAGGTGCCGTGAAGACGACCTTGCGGATCGTGACCGTCGGCGTGAAGCCGGTGTGGTCGCACTTCTTAGCGAGCGTCGTGATCTTTCCGATCAGCTTGACGCCGTCGCCTTCTTTGAGGCCTTCGAGCCCACTCAAACCGTCGCCGAACGTGACGTGGACTTTCGTGACCGTGAACGGGCTTTTCGCGCCCTTCGCGTGGTGGTTCGTGTGGGTGATCGCCTTGAGCGTGATTTCACCGCTGTAGGTGCCATCTTCGTTCTTGACGAGCGTCTGCTTTTCAAGCGTGCCACTGACGATGTACGCGACACCGTGCGCCTTGCACTTGTGCGACTTGCCCGGGCTCGTCGGAGCGCCGTGGGTCGTCGTGCCGTGCTCGTCCGCGTCCTTCGTCTGACCGGGGGGGCTTCCGGCGTGTCCGTGGCCGATTCCTTGGCCGGGCGACGCCACGCTCGAGGCGGCCCACGCGGGCACGCCCATCAGCGCGGCTGCCGATGCCAGAAGCAAAGTCCTGCGTGCTGTCATCACGTGCCTCCTTGGGGCAGCAACATCGTTCATTGTGTGTCTCGTTCGCGGTGTCATCCCGTCCACAGTGTTAAGACGCGGCTGGAAGCGAAAAGTCAGGTCCCACTCGTGCTCGGGTGCGACGCCGCCTGCGGGGCGCTTTCCGGGGTGGCGACTTTCGAATGCGCCGGTTCGGCGGGCGCGGCGGCTGACGGCGCGTGCGTATGCGCCGGCGGTTCCGCGCGTTTTGGTTCCGCCGGCTTCGTATGCGCGGGCGGCGGCGTCGGCTTTGCAGCTTGCGGGTTTCCGCGTGAGCGTTTGCCGTGCAAGGTGGGATGCGACTTTGACGGGGAGCCGTGCGCGCGCACGCCGTGGTTCGACGCGCGACCCGGCGCCGCAAGGCCGTTGCTGCCCGGAGCGGGACCTAGCGAACGCGAGGCGCCCGTCACACCACGCGCGGACTGCGCGTGAGTGCCGGGCGCGTGCGCGTGCGCGGAGCGCGCCGCGGTCCCAGCGTGCGAGCTCGCGCCGGCGTGCCGGGCGCCGTGCGCCTCGGTGCCGAGCGCGTGTGTGTGCGCGGCCGGGCGGTGGCTCGAGGCGGTGTGCGAGGCCAGCTGGGTGGCGCCCGCCCCGAGCGCCGCCGCGAGCGCGAGGCCGGTTACGCCCTTCAGCGCGAGCGAGGACGCGCCGCCCTTGGCGGCCACGAGCGCCGGCGCTCCTGCGGCCGCGCCCGCGTGGGCTCCCGCTCCGTGAGACAGCAGGCGGCCGAGCATCGCCGCCGCGGCAGCCGCGGGCAGCGGCGGCGCGAGCGCGCGAAGGTCCGCTTCGCGATGCGAGATCTGCGTGTTGAACGCCGCGCAGCCGGCGCAGTCGCGCAGGTGCGCGCGCACTCTCCGCGTGCGCAGCGCGCGGCGGTCCCCGTCGGAGATCGTCCGGCGCACGTCGTTACACGCCATCGCTCGCCCCTCCGCGAACTCGTGCAGGCTCGTGCGCGCTTCGAACAGCGCCTGTTTGACCGCGCCCGTCGACATCGACAGCGCCACCGCGATCTCCGCGATCGACAGGCCGCTGAGCTCGCGCATCAGCAGCGCCGAGCGCTGCCGCGCGGGGAGCGAGTCGATGTCCGCGACCAGCTCCGACAGGCGCGCCCGATCCTCCGCGGCCCCCTCGACGGTGCGCGGGGATACGAGCTCGTCCTCCTCCACCGCCCCCTCCGGTCGCCTTCGCCTCAGGACCGAGATCGACTCGTTGTGCGCGATCCGAAACAGCCAGGGCCGCACCGAAACCGTGCGCTCGCCACCGCCCAGAGCCCCGAGCGCACGCTCGAACGTGCTCTGCAGCGCGTCGTGGGCATCCTCGGGCGTGCGCACGATCGACAGGCAGAGGCGGTACAGCGGCTGGTGGTAGCGCTCGTACAGGGCCGCGAACGCGCGCTGGTTCCCCCTCCCCGCCAGGCGCGCGAGCCGCTCGTCGCTCGCGTGGCGCAACAGGACGGTCGAGCTCGCGCTCGCGCGTGAAGGCTTGCTGGCGGCCATTGGTCACATATCGACAGACGTCGGTGCAGGCTAGAAGTCAGGCTCTACATAAGCACCGGCACGCCGTCGCTTTGCTGCCGTAGCATCCCGCAAGATCACCGACCCGGTCGACATTCGCACGGCGTACGCGGCGGACGGCGCGGCCTGCGCGGCCGCGTACGCGCCGTACGTGCTCGACAGCGACGTCTCCTTCGAGGAGGTCGCGCCCGGCGCCGGGGAGATGGCCGCGCGGATCGACGCCGCGCACCTGTGGCTCGTCGCGGAGAGCGAGGGCGTCGTCGTCGGTTTTGCCTACGGCGGCCGCCACATGCAGCGCGCCGCATACCGCTGGGCCGCAGACGTGTCCGTGTATATCGACGGCGCGCACCACCGTCGCGGAATCGCGCGCGCACTCTACGCCGCGCTCATCCCGGCGCTGAAGGATGCGGGCTTCTGCACGCTCTGCGCGGGCATCACGCAGCCGAACGTCGCGAGCAACCGCCTGCACGAAGGGTTCGGATTCGCTCCGATCGGAACGTACGAGCGCATCGGCTTCAAGCGCGGCAGCTGGCACGACGTGCTGTGGCTGAAACTCGACCTCATCGACGCAGAGCAGCGCCCTCCGGGTCCGCTGCGCAAGCCGGTGCTGCGAGCCTGAGCGCGTCGAACTGCCGCCGCGACTCCGTCAGGCGTAGGCTGTGGCGACCACCAGCCCTGCATCCATGGGGGAACACGGAGAGTTTGGAGGCAGCAATGAGGAGGAGGATTCGGGTTGCGTTGACCGCTGCGGTCGTCGTGGGATCTCTCGCGGGCGCGAGCTCCGCGCTTGCCACTAAGACGGTCTGCGCGTCGGGCTGTCCGTTCACGAGCATCAACGCCGCGATCGCCGGGCTGCCCTCGGGCTCCACGATCACGATCGGCGAAGGCGAATTCGTCGAAAACGTCGTCGTCAACAAGGAAGACACGCTCAAAGGCACGGGCACGACGAAAACCGTGATCAGGCCCGCCGTCTCCAAGCCCGAATGCGAACCTGGAACGTTGTGCGGGGGCGAAGCGAGCAACATCGTCCTCGTCGAAGCGAACAACGTCACGGTCGAGAGCATGACGCTCAACGGGAGCAATCCCGGACTCGCCGGAGGCGTCGAACGCGGGGGCGTGAAAGTCGACGCCCGCAACGGCGTCCTCGCGAACTTCGACGCGGGCAGCTTCAGCAACATGACCGTTGCCCGCGTGAAGATCGCCAACGTGTTCCTGCGCGGGATCTACCAGGGCTCGGAAAACACGTTCAACTTCAACCACGACATCGTCGAAAACGTCCAGGGAGACGAATCGTCGATCGCGATGTTCGCGTTCGGAAGCTCGGGCGTGTTCTCGTCCAACAAAGTCACCAAAGCCAACGACGCGATCTCGGCCAACTGGTCGACGGGGATCCAGTTCGTAGGCAACACTGTCACCGCTTCCGGCAGCGGCCTTCACACCGACAACAACGGCGGCTTCGGCGGCAGCGCGGACCTGATCAAGGGGAACAAAGTCTCGGCCTGCAAGACGAACGGCTACGGCATATTCGTGTTCGCGCCGTACGTCTCTGCGACCGTCGAATCGAATGCGATCAAAGGCTGCGCCGTGGGTATCGCGGCGTTCGGATCGCAGGTCTCCGGACAGGGACCCAAATTCGTCAAAAACATCGCCAACGGACACGGCGCCGCGGCCACAGAACCGACATACGGCGCCTACCTCACGACCGATCTGCTCGGCTTCGGCTTCGGCGACCTGACCGTGACGCTCGAAGGCAACACGTTTAGCCATTTCGCCACCGGCATGCTCGTCACGCAGACGAAACCCACGGCCGGCCAGCCGGCGGGCGGACAGGCGACCGTGACAGCGACGCCCGACAACCAGTTCACGTTTGACTCCACGGGCGCCTACGGCGAAGCAAACACCGTAGTCAACGCGAAGGAAGACTGGTGGGGCTGCGCGGCGGGACCGAACCACGCCCCGCCCTGCACGAGCGCGCTCGGGACGGTCGTGTTCGAACCGTTCCTCACCGTCAGGCCGTAGCCCACACAACGCCGTACCTTTCCGGAGGGCCTCCCACGCGGGAGGCCCTCCGCTTCTCCATAATCGATAACCGATGCCCCCCGCGAGCGCTCGAGGCGACACGCGCGCCATCCGCGCGCGGGTCGAGGGCGATGTGCAGGGCGTGGGCTTCCGCGACGCCGCGCGGCGCCGGGCGCGCGACCTCGGCGTGCTGGGCTGGGTGCGAAACGCGCAGGACGGAGCTGTAGAGGTGCACGCGGAGGGCGCGAGCGACGCGGTAGAGCGACTTGCGTCGTTTCTGCAACGGGGGCCGCGCGGCGCGAGCGTCGCGGACGTCACCGTCGAGGACGTGCCCGTCGAGGGTCACGAGCAGTTCGCGATCCGCGGCGTCAGCGCCGGGGTGTTCGTCGTGCGCGAGCACGCCGCCTCGACGCGCCACTTCGACATGCGCCTGCAGGTCGGTGAAGCGATGCGCTCGTGGGCCGTGCCCAAGGGCCCGTCGCTGGACCCCGCCGTCAAGCGACTCGCCGTCGAGGTGCCCGATCACGAGATCGAACGCGAGCAGTTCGAGGGCGCGACCGGCGAGGGCGGCGTGATCGTCTGGGACCGCGGCTTCTACGAGCAGGGCGGCAGGGTGCCCTGGCCGCAGGCGCTCGAGCGCGGCCACGCCGTGTTCGTGCTGCGCGGCCGCAAGCTCCGCGGCGGCTTCGCGCTGCAGCGTACGGGTCGCGATGCAAAGCCGCAGTGGCTGCTCATCAAGCGCCGCGACGAGGACGCGCGTCCCGGCTCCGACGTCGTCGCCGAAGAGCGCGCGTCCGTGCTCAGCGGGCGCACACTCGACGAGCTGCTCGCCGACGGTTAGCGGCGCGAGAGCACGACGACCGGGATCTCGCGGTCGGTTTTCGTCTGGTATTCGTCGTACGGAGGCCAGACCTCGGCCATGAGCTTCCACAGGCGCTCGCGCTCCGCGCCCTGCGCGACCTCCGCGCTCACCGGGATCACCTCGTCCTTGACCTGGATCGTCGGCTCGGGATCCGCCATCAGGTTCTCGAACCACAGCGGGTTCGCCGGCCAGCCGCCCTTGGACGCGACGACCACCCAGCGGCCGTCGTCCGTGCGGTGGATCAGCGGCATCGTGCGCGGCTCGCCCGACTTGCGGCCCTTCGCGTTGAGCAGCAGGATCGTCGCCCCGCGCCAGTCGTACCCGCGCTCGCCACCCGTCTCGCGGTACACGCGCACGTGCTCCGGGCCGAAGAGGTTGTCGTCGGCGTCCGCCATTTCGCGCGAGTCTAGCGACGGTGAGCGCGAGCCGACGAGCGGTGCCACGTGGGGTGGCCGCGCGGGGGATGGAGGGCAGGACGGCCGGAAGTCAAAGCGGGGCAGGTCGAAGGGCGGCGAAGCTCGCCGCGGCCGTTCTGAATCAGGCCTTCGCCGCGGCCGTGCAGCTGTAGGCCGCGGACACGTATGCGGGAGGCAAACTCGACACCTGCCGAGTTTGGGCGAAGCGTCTGACCGCGGGCAGTAGCTCTGTCTCGAACCCGATCGGTGTGTTGTATGGAGGCGCGCTCGTGAGGCGGGCGAACACGCATTCGCAGATTTGAGTGCGCCCCCGGATGCTCTGTCCACATCCGGCCAAAAAGCCCGCCTTCATGTTGATGCCTTCCTGCGAGGACCAAGGGCTGGCCGAGCCGCTGCTCGAGAACATTCCGGCGCCCGCGGCGTACGCCAGATAGCCCGCGGCAGCGACCACGGCTGCGACAGCGACCACAGCGTTGAGCGGTCCCCCCACCCGCCCACCGAAGCCGGTGGTCCGGGCCTTGCGCAGGACTGCGAGCGCCAGAACGAGGACGAACGCCAGTCCTACGAATTGGCCCACCTGATACGACGTTGAGCTCGAGTCAACCGCCGAGAGCACCCGGAAGGTATCGGCACACGCGCGCGGCGCGTTGAGGTCGAACAAAAGAGCGGGCTCAAAATGTCTGCGCGCAGACCCCCTCACCTGAGCTGCGCTCGAGGAGCGCCGCGGCGCCGCGGCGCCGATCTATGCCGCGTTCGGGTTTTCGAGCACCATCGCGACGCCCTGGCCGGAGCCCACGCACACGCCGAGCACGCCGTAGCGCGCGCCGCGCTCGTGCAGCTCAGTCGCAAGCGTGAGCACGTAGCGCGTGCCTGAGGAGCCGAACGGGTGGCCGATCGCGACCGCGCCTCCGTTCGGGTTCAGGCGCTCGTCCGGGACCTCGAAGCCGTCGAGCTGCTTGCGCAGCTCGCGCAGCACACCCAGCGCCTGCGCCGAGTACGCCTCGTGGACCTCCCACACGTCGACGTCCGCCGGCGCGAGGCCCGCGCGCTCGAGCGCCTTTGGGATCGCCCACGCGGGAGCGATGCCCATCACCTGCGGGTCGAGCGCGTACGTCGCCGAGGACACCACGCGCGCGAGCGGCTCCGCTCCGACCTCCGCTGCCGCCACCGCGCTCGCGAGCACGACCGCGCTCGCGCCGTCGTTCAGAGGGGTCGCGTTGCCCGCCGTGATCAGCGGCGTGTTCGGCAGCGGCGGCAGCGCCGCGAGCTTCTCCGCCGTCGTGTCGTCGCGGATGCTCTCATCGTGCTCGAACGTCCACGCCGGCTGTTTGCGCATCGCCGCTATCTCGACCGGGTGGATCTCCTTCGCGAGGCGCCCCGAGTCGCGCGCCGCCGCCGCGTGCTGGTGCGAGCGCAGCGCGAACGCGTCGATCTCCTCGCGCGTCAGCTCATAGCGCTCGGCGACGTTCTGCGCCGTGCGCATCATGTCGATGTACGCGTCCCGCGCGAGCAGCGCCGGGTTCGGCGGCCCACCCGCTCCCGCCCACATCGTGTCCAGCAGCAGCAGCGGCCCGCGCGGCATGAACGGCGCGTCCCCCTTCATCCATGCCCATCCCGATCTCGACATCGACTCCACCCCCGCCGCCAGCGCGAGCGAGCACTCGTCGCTTTTGATCGCGTGGGCGATCGAGATCGCCGCCGACAACGAGGACGCGCAGAAGCGGTTGACCGTGATCGCCGGCACCGAGTCGGGGAATCCCGCCGCGAGCGCCGACCAGCGCGCGATGTCGCCCATGCCCTCGTGCGCCGGGTTCACACAGCCCGCCACGATGTCCTCGACCCAGTCGAGCTCGACGCCCACGCGCTCGCACGCCGCGACCATCGTCTGCCCGAGCAGGTCGTCGACGCGCACGTGCGAGAGCCCTCCGCCGTAGCGGCCGACGGGCGTTCGTACGCCTCCGAGGACGAATGCGTCGGTCATCTTGTCTCCTTCGGGCCGGGGTCGCGAACGCTATCTCGCCGCGCCGCGCGGTAGCTGGCTGGATCTCGTCGCGACCTCTCTTGCTCGCCGGAGGTGCTGCGCGCGCGGGCGCGCGCGCGTAGGCGCACGCGCGCGAAGCACCAGCGACGGCGACATCGGATTGCCGCCGGGAGTGCCGCACGCTCAGGCGTCCGCGTTACCCGTACGCTGCCGGGCATGGGCGGCAGAGCCGATTGGGCGATCTCGGTCGAGGACCCGCGGGCCGATGACGTGCGCGAGCTGGTCGGAGCACACCTGGCGTTCGCGCGTGGGGAGACGCCGCTCGAGTACGCGTTTGCGCTCGACAGCGACGGACTCGACGAGGACAGCGTCGCGCTTTTTGGCCTCAGGGAGCGCGGGGCGCTCGTCGGGATCGCAGCGCTGAAGGAGCTCGGCGCAGGGCACGGCGAGATCAAGTCGATGCACACCGCGCGCGCGGCGCGCGGTCGGGGCATTGGGCGGGCGCTGCTCGAGCATGTGGTGGCCGTCGCGCGCGAGCGGCGCATGCACACGCTCAGTCTCGAGACGGGGACCCAGGAGGCGTTCTCGCCGGCGCGGGCGCTGTACGAGTCGGCTGGCTTTGTCGCGTGCGGGCCGTTTGGCGACTACAGGGCGAGTCCGCACAACACATTCATGGCGCTCCTGCTAGGCGCGGATCGCGTCACGCGGGATTCAGCCACGAGGTCTCATCGAGCGTCGCGTGCTCGCTGAAAGCGTGCGCGTGCTCGCGAACCCAATCGGCAACCTGGTCGCAACGCGCGGCCCACACGTCGCCACGCCGCGCGGCTGACTGAACGTGGCGCAGGATCCTCCGCACCGCATCGCGCTCGGCCTCGATCAGCCACGTGTGGAGAACGAGAGTCGTGTGCGCTCCTTGCTCGATCGAGTCGTCGATCGCCGCGACCATCGTCTGCGCGACCGTCTCGACCCCGCCCGGGTCTCCCGAACCGTCGATATGCGCGCGAAGCGCTGCGAACTGCGGAAGCACGTGGTAGACGTCGACGTTGCGCCACGAGAACGGAAGCAGGACCGTCTGCTCGACGCCGACGCCTTCTCCGGCGGGCGAGCAGTGCCTGAATCCCTCCTCGCGAAGCATCTGAAGCGTGGCGTCGCCGATCTGTCCGCCGGGCGGTCGAAAACCCGCTGGCCTGACGCCGACTGCCTCCATCGCCGCCACCCCGCGCGCGAGGTTCGCGTGCTGCTCCGAATCGCTCAGGCGACTCCAGTCCTCGTGGCGCCACGCGTGGTAGGCGCACTCGTGCCCGGCGTCGACGATCGCTCGCAGCGCGTCGGGATAGGTCTCCGCGTTGACGCCCTCGACGAAGAACGTCGCAACGACGTCCGCATCCGCGAGCTCGCTGAGAACGAGCGGCAGCGCAGTCGTAACGGAGTAGTGATCACCGGTCGGGCTCGGCAGCCCGAGCTCCTGCTCGGCGGCCTCGCCGAGGTTGTCGAAGGTGACCGAAACGGCCGCGCGCGTCCCTTTCGGCCAGCGGTTGGCGGGCCTGGGCACTAGCGCGTCGTCGCGCCGGCCGGCTGCGGCACGCGCTCGGCGAGCAGGTCTGTCGTGAAGTGGGGATCGCCCTGTTCGGCCCGCTCGCGCGCCCAAACGAAGTGGTGGCGAGCGGAGATGAGCAGGAGCGGCCCGCTCGCCACCCCCGCCGCGACGTACTTCAGATTCTCGCGGCGCGTCTCGGTCAGGACGGAGCCCACCCCGCCAACCAGCCACAGCAGAAGGATCGCGTTGTACGCGGGAAGCAGGCTGGGGCGGAATCCCTCGGCCTCGCGCAGCCACGGAAGAAACCCGAACCGCAGCGACCATGGCCAGTCGACGTAATGCACCGCCGCCCCGGCGACAGCGACGCCGGCGTTGAACGCGAGCACCGGCTCATCCCGGCGCCGGCCGGCCAACGCCTGCAGGAACCACAGCGGCAGCGACGTCGACCACAGGATGTTCGTCGCGCGCCGCCCGATCCACGGCTCGAGGAACACGCCGATCCCCGCCCAGCGCTCGAAGCCGTTGTGGCCCGCCGCGCCGAGCGCCGCGAGTGCGTTGAGAGGACGCCTTGCGCGGCTCATGCGCGTTACCTTACGCGCGCGCTCACGCGGGCGGCTGGCGGCGGATGCGCTTGCGCGTCTCCGTGTAGCGGAAGACCTCGAAGGCGATCAGGCCGCAGCTCAAGAGCGTCACGATCCCCAGCGCGAGCAGCGCCGGGACCGACGCCGCCGCGGGAACGAACGCGATCAGGATCGCCGCAACGACGAGTCGCGGGCGGTTGAAGCTGCCGATGTTGCGGCGCTTGAACGCGCTCAGCGCGATCAGGTAAAGCGCCACGCCGCCGCACAGCGCCGCCGCCGGCACGGCCGCGAGGTGCGCGTGAAGATCGATCAGCGTGCGCTTGACGCCGATCGCGAACACGACGATGCCCGCGATCATCGGGAAGTGCAGGTAGGTGTACGAATCGCGCGCCATCAGCGCCTGCTCGCGGTCGGGCGCCTGGCGCAGGCGCCGCTCGCCGACGAGCGCGACGACGTCGAAGTACGCCCACCACAGCGCCGCGGCGACCGCCAGTCCGAGTACCGCGGCGGTCATCACCCCGACGCCCAGCGGGAGCCTGCCGGCGCCGACGCCGATCGCGACGATCGACTCGCCGAGCGCGATCAGCACGATCAGCCCGTGGCGCTCTGCGAAGTGGCCGGCATTCACGTGCCAGCCCTCGATTCCGCGCGCGATCAGGCCGCCCCAGTCGACGACGATCGCGAGGATCCAGAAGACCGTGCGCGCGCTGCCGCCGATCGCGCCCGCGAGCACCAGCAACGCCGCGGCCGGCACGAACGTCGAAGCGAGACGCGCGACCGCGCCCGCGAGCTCGTCGTCCTCGCGTTGGCGCGCCACCAGCGTGTACGCGCCGATCTGGAAGATGCGCACCGCGAAATAAGCGATCCCGAACGTCAGCCCGTCCGACCCGAACGCGTGCGGAACGGCCAGCGACGCGATCAACATCGCGCCCATCGCTCCGAGCAGCACCACGCGCAAAAAGCCGTCCTCCGCGTTCGCCGTGTTGCCGAGCCACGCGTAGCTCGACCACGCGAACCACAGGACCGCGAGGATCGCGAGACCCTGGAGCAAGCGCGTCCACGTCGCGTCCGCGGACACGTAGCCGCTGACCTGCGTGATCGCGAACACGAACACCAGGTCGAAGAACAGCTCCAGCGACGTAACCCGCCGCTCCTCTTCGGCCGGCGCCTCGAGCAGGTCCGCGGGTATCGCCGCCGCGTCGACCGCCGCCTGCGGCTCGAGAGCGCCCGCGCTCGCGGCTTCTGTCTGCTGGGTGCTCATCCGACCCTCAGCACGTTAGCCTGGGCGTCACACGCCAGCCATGTCCGAGAACGTCGACAGCCTCGTGCTCGATCTGCTCGAGTGGATCGGCCCCGCCCCGCGCCCGTACGGCGAGGTCATCGACGCCTGGCGGACGTCGTGTCCGCGCCTGCCCGTGTGGGAGGACGCGAGCGAACGCGGCTTCCTCGTGCGCCGCAACGAGTCCGGCAACGGCGCGATGGTCGCGGTGACGCCGCTCGGCGAGGCGCACCTGCGCGAGCATGGGCGAGGAGCGTGAGATGGAGATCATTCGCAACCGCCCGCAGACCGCGAATCCGCCCACGGAGTGGTTCACCGGCCGCGCGTACATCGACGAGATCGCTCCCGCGGGCGGCCCCTCGCGCCTGCGCGCGTACCGCGTGCACTTCACCCCTGGCGCGCGCACGGCGTGGCACAGCCACCCGAACGGCCAGATCATCCACGTCACCGAGGGCGTCGGGCTCGTGCAGCGTCGCGGCGGGCCGATCGAGGAGATGCGCGCCGGCGACACCGCGCGCGTCGAGCCCGGCGAGGAGCACTGGCACGGCGCGGCGGCGAACAACTTCATGACGCACCTCGCGCTGCACGAGGCCGATGAGGATGGCACCGACGCGCAGTGGGGTCCGCAGGTGACGGATGAGGAGTATGGGGACCGCGTAGCGTGAACCTCGGTAGGCGGGCTGGCGCTCAGGAGCCCGCGTCAGGTGGTCGCTGAGCGCGAAGGCCGCGCGAGCTCCGCGCGGCGCTCCTCGAGGAAGCGCCGCTCGGCCGCGTTGCGCGTGAGCGCGAGCGCCGCCGCGTAGGCAGCGTGCGCCTCCTCCTCGCGGCCCGCGCGGCGCAGCAGCTCCGCGCGCGTCGCGTGGAACGGCTGGTAGTCGGCGAGGTCGAGCTCGTCGAGCACCAGGAGCGCCGGCGCCGGGCCGTTCACCTCCGCGAGCGCGATCGCGCGGTTCAGCGCGACGACCGGCGTGGGCATGAGCGCGAGCAGCTGGTCGTAGAGCGCGAGTATCTGGCGCCAGTCGGTCTCCGCGGCGCTTCGCGCGTCGTCGTGCACGGCGTTGATCGCCGCCTGGATCTGAAACGGCCCCGGCTGGTTTCGCCGAAGCAGCCTGCGCACGATCGCCTGGCCCTCGTCGATCGACTTCCGCCGCCACAGCGTCCGGTCCTGGTCGGCCAGCAGCACGATCGCGCCGTCCGCGCTCGTGCGCGCGGGACGGCGCGCGTCGATCAAGAGCAGCAGCGCGAGCAGCCCGAGGACCTCGGGCTCGTCGGGCATCAGCTCGGCGAGCAGGCGCGCGAGCCGGATCGCCTCCGCGCACAGCTCGTGCCTGATCAGCGCGTCGCCCTCCGTCGCCGCGTAGCCCTCGTTGAAGATCAGGTAGAGGACCGTCAGCACCGGGCGCAGGCGCGCCGGGAGCTCGGCGTCGTCGGGCACGCGGTACGGGATCTTCGCCGCCGTGATCTTCCGTTTCGCGCGCACCAGGCGCTGCGCCATCGTCGGCTCGGATGCGAGGAACGCGCGCGCGATCTGCGGGACCTGGAGACCGCCGAGCAGCCGCAGCGTGAGCGCGATCTGCGCCGCGGGCGCGATCGCCGGGTGGCAGCAAGTGAAGGTCAGCCGGAGGCGGTCGTCGCCCAGCGGCCCGTGGTCGTCATCTGAGATCTGAAGAAGCATCGCCTTGCGCTGGCGCTCCTCGCGCGTCGACTCGCGCCGCAGGACGTTGATCGCGCGGTTGCGCGCGGTCGTCGTGATCCAAGCGCCCGGATTCGGCGGAAGCCCCTCCCCCGGCCAGCGGCGCATCGCGATCTCGAACGCGTCCTGGACCGATTCCTCGGCGAGGTCGATGCTGCGAAACCTCCCCACGAGCGCCGCGATCGCCGCGCCCGCCTCCTGGCGGAAGATCTCTTCGACCTCCCCTCCGCCGACGACCGCCACCGGCGCTTTTAGGACTCGTCGGGTATCGGCTGAAACGGGCGCACCTCGACCGGGTTCGCGCACGCGCGCGCTCCTTTCTCGGCCCACGCGAGCGCCCTATCGAGATCGGGCGCGTCGATCACCCAGAAGCCGCCGATCTGCTCCTTCGACTCCGCGAAGGGGCCGTCGGTGAGCACCGCGTCGCCGTCGTTCACGCGCACGACCGTCGCCGTCTCCGGCGGTTCGAGGCCGCCGGCGAACACCCACACGCCCGCGTCCTGGAGTTCGCTGTTGAACTCGTCGACCGCCGCGAACACCGCCTCGATCGCCTCCGGCGCCGGCATCGGCGCGCCCTCGACCTGGTGCACGGAAAGCAGGTACTGCGTCATGTCATTCTCCCTTGGTTGCAGTCTTTGTTCGATCGGGCTTGCCGGCGCTCACTGCGTCGGCGAGTCGTAGGTGAGCACCGCGATACCCGTGCTCGTCGTGCGCGCATCTTTGAGCTCCAGCGTCAGCTCCCCGGCCCCGCCCCAGATCCGCTTCCCCTTGCCGACGAGGACCGGGTAGACGATCAGCCTGTACTCGTCGATCAGGCGCAGCACCGTGAGCTCGTCGACGAGGTCGCCGCTGCCGTAGATAAGCAGGTCGTCGCCCGGCTCTTCCTTGAGCGCCGCGACCGACGTCGCGAGGTCGCCCTCGATGATCGTCGCGTTCCACTCCGCGTGCTCGAGCGTGCGCGAGGCGACGTACTTGGGCATCGAGTTCATCTTCCTGCCGAAGTCGCCCGTCTGCTCCTCCATGTGCGGCCACGACGCCGCGAAGCCCTCGTAGGTCACACGCCCGAGCAGCAGCGCGTCGCTCGCATACAGGTACTCCTCCTGCAGGTCCGAGATCTCGTCGTTCCAGAACGGCTGCGTCCACGCGGGGTTCTCGACGACCCCATCGAGCGCCAGGTACATCGCGAGCTTGATCTTGCGCATCGCCTTCGATCCTCCGCTGTCGGGGGGCCGCCCGATGCGGCCCTTCTATCCCGACTACAAACGGGCACCCCCCGAAATCGACAGGGCGCGAGATTTTTCTTCTCGAGCGGCGGGTATCTGGTCCGACCGTGACACGACGAGCGCTGCTCGGCATTCCCGCGATCTGCACCGTTCTCGCCGCGTGCGGCGGGGCGGCCAAGCCGCCGGCGCGACACGCGGTCCCCGACCCCTCCCCCATGTCCGCGTCCGTGTCGCGGCGCGCGCCCGCGCCGCAGGCGTCCACGCCCGCGCGAGCCACCGCGGCGGCAGCGGCGCAGACTGCGGACTGCCGGCGCCGGCCTCCCGAGCACCTGATCGCCCGCCGCGAGTGGCTCTCCGGCTTCATCGTCACGGAGTACTACCCCGTGCCCGAGCGCTGGTTCGACGGCGCGAGCGTGCGCGCGCCGGGGAACGCGGGCTACCACCGCGTCGACTGGCTGTACTCGGCCAACGGCGTCTCGATGCAGGGCGACGGCGTCGACCTGCACGGCCGTCCCGTACACATCGCCGACCTCGGGGCCGCCGGCTGGGTGAACACCCGCGGCGCGCCCACGGTGCCGCCGAATTGCGGCATCCGCTGGAGCCACGGGCCGCCGGCGTGGCGCGCGGGCGGCTGGCGCAACGCCGCCGGCGCCGTCACGTATCCGCTCGCCGGCGGCGGTTGGTCGAACGGACGCGGTCACTCCGTCGGCGGTTACGGCGGCGCGACGTTCGAACTCGGGCCGTCACTGCCGCTGCATTACTACCGCAGCGTCGCCGTCGACCCCGAATTGATCCCGCGCGGGAGCCGCATCTACATCCCCAGCTACCACGGCGTCAACGGCGGCTGGTTCATCGCCCAGGACACCGGGGGCGCGATCATCGGACGCCACATCGACGTCTACCGCCCGCCGACCACGCAGCCGTTCGGCACCGGCAGGCTGCTGCTGGACCAGCGCGTCTACGTGATCCCGCCAGGGACGTAGGCCATGTGGGCGTTTCGTCGCCGGCCACGCGCAGGGCTGGCAAGACCTCGGGACGACCTGATCGATCCGGAGCGACTGCTCCTTTTCAGGAGGCTCCTAGCGCCCCAGCGTCACACCCACCCTCGCGCCCGCTGGCAAGGTCTTGCCGGGGCTGACGGTCTGGCTGATCACCCGACCGCGATGGGCGGCGCTAGATGACCTGCGCTTGACCTTTCCCAATGTGCAGTGGTGCCTCTTGAGAGCGCGGCGCGCATTGGCGAGCGTCAGGTTCTTGAGCTTGGGGACCTTGCATGCGGCTCCGCCCCCTGCGCCTCCACCTCCCCCGGAGCTGGCGCCTTTCCCGCTCGTCAGCGCCCATGCCTTCACGCCAAACGTTTTTCCAGGCACGGTTCCAGAGCAGCCCGAAGCAGTTCCGGCCGAGCCCCCGGCACCGCTCCAGCCGGCGTCACCGGGCGGCACGGTGTAGCTGGCGGCACCGTTGGCGATCGGGGAGGGTTCGCCCGGGCTCCGCCACCATCGCGTCCCCAGGCCGACTTCGGAGTACCAAGCGGCCTCGAATTACTCACCCGCGGGTGGAAGCGCGACCTGGATGACCTCCTCCTGGTTGCATCCCCCGCCGGGGGGGTACCCGACGCGGACGATTACGGTTCCTTCGATCGGCACGCATTCTTCGGAGCCACTCGGGTGCAGAGGGCCTTTCACCGGACAATGCGTTTTCGGATCTTCGACGCACTCTTCCGGTTCGGGGTCGCTGCAGCCTCCGCCGGGTTCGACGTTCGCGGCCCTTGCGAGAAACCGTCCACCTCCCGGCTGGGCGTTCGGGGTCGCCGATGCACGGCCCGGTGCAGCGCGCGCCTGCGCCTGGGTCATCCCCACCGCGACCACGCATGCCGCGACGGTCATCAGCACAAGGACAACCGACAGGCCGAAGCTCGCATTTCGGCGGACACTCCGCATTCAGCACCCCCTACGTCGCGAAAGTTCGCGCGAGCCTACACCATCGATAACGCCGGTCGCGGGGGTTGCGCCCGCGCGGTGCCGACCGGCGCGACTCGCGATGCACGATGATGCGCGAACTAGGAGCGGCAATGAGCTGGAGCGCGAGTGACATCCCCGACCAGAGCGGCCGTGTAGCGGTCGTCACCGGTGCGAATGGCGGCCTCGGCCTGGAGACGGCTCGCGAGCTCGCGCGCAAGGGCGCACACGTAGTGATGGCCGTCCGCAACCAGCAGAAGGCGCAGGATGCCGCGGCTGACATTCGAGCGGAGGTGCCCGATGCGGACCTCGAGCTCGTCGCGCTCGACCTCGGCTCGCAGGCCTCGGTGCGCGCGGTCGCCGAACAGATCCTGCGCGAGCATCCGCGCGTCGATCTGCTGGTCAACAACGCGGGTGTGATGGGGATCCCCGAGCGCAAGACGGAGGACGGCTTCGAGATGCAGTTCGGCGTCGACCACCTCGGGCACTGGACGCTGACGGCGCTGCTGCTCCCCGCGCTCGTGAGCACTCCGGGCGCGCGCGTCGTCACCGTGACGAGCACCGCGCACCACATGGGGCGCGCGGTGGACCCCAAAAACCCGCACCTCGAGGGCCGCTACCGTCCATGGCGCGCGTACGGTCAGGCGAAGCTGGCGAACTTCCACTTCGGCCTCGGCTTGCAGCGCGAGCTCGCGCGCGCGGACGCGCAGGCGGTGAGTCTCATCGCACATCCCGGGCTCTCGAACACCGAGCTCCAGGCGGTCAGCGTCCAGGAGACCGGCGGCGGTACGAGCCAGCGCTTCTTCCTGATGCTCGCGCGGCGCTCGGGCATGTCCCCCGCGCACGGCGCTCTCTCGCAGCTGCGAGCCGCGACCGACCCGCACGCCAACGGCGGCGAGTTCTACGGGCCGCTGTGGGTCAACAACGGCCCGCCCGTGCGCAAGCCGATCTTTCGCCGCTTCGGGATGAACCGCGCGATCGCCAAGCTGTGGGAGGCCTCGGAGCGCGAGACCGGCGTGGCGCTCGCGCCGGCGTGACCGCAGCGCTCAGCCCGGCAAACGACACGTAACGCGTCCGCTCCGCTTGCGTGCAGGTGGGCGATGGAGGAGAGTTGTGGCAGCGCCAATGGCCACGACCGTAAAAGCATCACGAGCGTCGCGTCCGCGGCCTCCCGCGGCACGCACAGCTCGCTACCTCTCGCCGGCCGAGCGGGCAAAGAAAGGCAGGGCGCGGCGGTCGCAGGCGTCTCGCTCGAGCCACGCCCGCTGGGAGCCCGGCTCGGACCGGCCGGACCCGATCTCGCTCCTTGAAGAGCAGGACGCGACGCGCGTGCCCGAGCTCGTCCCGATCCGCTACGGACGCATGTCCGCGTCGCCGTTCGCCTTCTACCGCGGCGCCGCCTACGTGATGGCCTCGGACCTCGCGGTCACACCCCAGACGGGCATTCGCGCGCAGCTCTGCGGCGACGCGCACCTGACCAACTTCGGCGGCTTCGCCTCGCCCGAGCGCGAGCTGCTGTTCGACGTCGTCGACTTCGACGAAACGCTGCCCGGTCCGTGGGAGTGGGACGTAAAGCGCCTCGCTGCGAGCGCCGCCGTCGCGGCTCGCGACAACGGCTTCAAGGCCGCCCAGCGGACGCAGATGGTGCGCGAGCTGGTCGCCGAGTACCGGCAGGCGATGGGCGAGTTCGCGGGCATGAAGACGCTCGACATCTGGTACGCGCGCGCCCGTGTCGACGACATCGGCGAGCTCCTGCGCACGCAGGCGGGCGAAGGCGAAATCAAGCGCTTCGACCGAACCGTCGCGAAGGGCAAGCGCAAGGACAGCACGCGAGCGTTCGCGAAGCTCGCCGTCGAGACGAACGGGGACGTGCACATCCGCTCCGACCCGCCGCTGATCGTTCCGATCGCGGAACTCGTCGACGGCCGCGCGGCGAAGCGGCGGCTCGAGCTTGGCATGCGCAAGCTGCTCGACTCTTACCGCAAGAGCCTCTCGGGTGACCTCCGGCGACTGGTCGAGCGCTATCGCTACGGCGACCTCGCGCACAAGGTCGTCGGCGTGGGGAGCGTGGGTACTCGCTGCTGGGTGATCCTGCTCCTCGGGCGCGACGCGAGCGACGTCCTCTTCCTGCAGGCGAAGGAGGCCTCGCGCTCCGCGCTCGAGCGCTTCGCGGGCAGGTCTCGCTTCTCCAATCAGGGGCAGCGGGTCGTCGAGGGGCAGCGGCTGATGCAGGCCGCGGGCGACATCTTCCTCGGCTGGCTGCGCGAGCCGCCCGGGATCGGCGACCTCACGCTGCGCGACTTCTACGTCCGCCAGCTGTGGGACTCGAAGATCTCGATCGACGTCGCCGCCACGCGCGCGCCCGAGATGGCGATGTATGCGAGGTTGTGCGCGTGGACGCTCGCGCGCGCGCACGCGCGCTCGGGCGACGCGATCGAAATCGCGAGCTACCTCGGATCCTCCGACGTCTTCGACCGCGCGATCGCCGACTTCTCCGAGAGCTACGCCGAGCAGAACGAGCGCGACCACGCAGCGCTGCTCGACGCGATCGCAAGCGGGCGCGTCAAGGCCGAGCGAGAGTAGGCCGCGCCGTCCGCGCCACGCCGTTCGCGGCGAAGCCGCGCGCAGCCTTCAGCGAGTCTCTGACGCCTGCACGTCAGGCACCGCGGACTCCGGCGCCGGCGGCGCCTGGAAGCTCTCGACCAGCCGGTAGAAGCTCGAGTGGTCGGTCGCGATTTCTTTCGCGCGCCGAAACACGCGCCCGACCTCGGGTTTGTCCATCAAATTGCGGCGAGCGTCCGACGATCGCATGCTCAGCTTGACCGCGACCTTCCCGCGGTTCGCGCCCTCGTAGATCTCTGCAGAGACGAACCCGGGCTCCGAAACGACGAGCTGCCGAATCGACTCGCGCAGGCACTGCACCAGCTCCTCCTGTCGACTCGGGTCGACGATCCAGACATCGATGATGATCGGGAATTCCATCGCGGCCGCTCCACTCTCGAACGCGGCGCCGGCCGGCCGGCGCTCCCCCCAATGATTGCGCTCCTGCGCGGCGAGTGCGGCGCGGCTCGGCAACGCGTCGTGGCCCGATCCGCGGCGGGCGCCTATTCGCAGGTGATGCCGCCGCTCGCCGACTGGCTGCGGCTCCCGCTGACGCCGTTCGTCTTCCAGCTCGTGACGACGACGAGGCGATGGTGCCCGGGCGGGACGTTGACTGCGACCGTGTCGGTCGCGCTCGAGCCGCCCCACGCAAAGACGCCTTCGTAGACGTGCGTCGTGTCGACCGTGACCCTCACGTGAGCGGAGTTTTCGGGCAGGTTGGGGAAGCCGCTGAAGGCGATCTTGACCGCCTTGCAGCCGAATTCGGCGTTCGTCGCCGGTTTGCACGCGCCGCCCACGTCCAGGACGCGGCGCAGCGGAAGTTCGCGCGATGAGGGGCCGACGGCGATGGCGTCGCAGCCGGGGTCCACGCGCCAGCCGCCTTCCGCTTCCGACCAATAGGAGAACGAGCGCGCGTTCAGCGGCATGGTTACGACCCTGCTCTTGCCCGGGGCGAGCGAGACCTTCGCGAAGCCCTTGAGCTGGAGCATCGGCTCGGGCAGGCCCGATTGCGGCGGCAGCGAGACGTACAGCTCGGGGACCGCCCAGCCCGTGCGTGTGCCGGTGTTCTTGACCGTCACCGAGACCGTCGCCGAGGTTTCCGGTCCGGCCCCCGGGGTGATGGCGAGTTTGCTGTAGGCGAAGTGCGTGTAGGAGAGCCCGAAGCCGAACGGGAAGGCCGGTTGCAGTCCCTGGCCGTCGTACCAGCGGTAGCCCTCGAAGACGCCCTCCTGGTAGTACTCCTCGTAGTAGGGGCACGGAACCGAGGTGTGCAGTTCGCAGTTCGATTCGGGGTTGACGGTGCCCGGGTACTCGGCCATGCCTCCCGGCGCGGTCGGCAGGTCGGCTTCGCTCTTGGGGAACGTGGCCGGGAGGCGCCCGCCGGGGTCGGAGTCGCCGAACAGCACGTGCGCGATCGCGCCGCCGCCGTCCTCGCCCGGATACCACGCCTCGAGCAGCGCGTTCACCGATTCGCGCCACGGCGTCAGCACGGGCGCGCCCGTCTCGAGCACGACGACCGTGTTCGGATTCGCCGCGGCGACCGCTTTGATCATTTCGTCCTGGTCGCCGAACGCGTTTTGGCTGTCTTCGGGGTTCGGTGGAATCCCCTGTGCGTCGCTGCATTCCGGCGTCAGCGACATGCACAGCTTGTCCGTGCCCTCCCCCTCCGAGTCGGCCGCCACCACGATCGTCATGTCCGCGGCTTTGGCGGCTTCTTGCGCGCTCAGCGGGTTGAGGCCTTCGTTGTAGGTGACGGTGATGCCCGCTTTGGCCGCGCGCGCCGTGATCCCCTGCAGCGCCGTCACCTTTTCGTAGGGCATCACCTGCGAGGAGCCGTCGCCGAAGATGTACTGCTTCGCCGCCGGACCGATCACCGCGATCGAGTGCACGCTACTCGCGTTGACCGGCAGCGCGCCCGAGTTGCGCAGGAGCACCGCACCGCGTTCCTCGGTCGCGTCGGACACCGCGCGGTTTCCCGCGACGTTGTCCTCTTTAATATTTTCTGTCCACGTCGGGTGATCGAAGAACCCGACTTCGAAGAGCTTTCGCACGATCTCGTAGACGCGCTTTTCGAGCGTCGCCTGTGTGACTTCGCCGCTCGCGAGCGCGGCTTCGACCTGCGGCGCGCTGTAACAGCTCGGGCCGATGTCGAAGTTCATCCCCGCATTGAGGTCCCTTTCCGTCTCGTGGCACGCGAGGAAGTCCGATACGACGAAGCCGTTGAACGCCCATTCATGGCGCAGGACTTCGGTGAGCAGGAAGGGGTTCGCGCACGAGTACTTGCCTTCGATCAGGTTGTAGGAGCACATCGTCGTGTCGCTGTGCCCTTGGACGTCGGCCATTTCGAACGGCGTGAGCTCGATTTCGTGCAGCGCGCGCTGGGAGACGTGGACGTTGGTGAACGGGCGCGAGCCGTACACGCCGAAGACCGGCGAGACACCCGCCTGGCCCTCCTGGTTGTTGGCCGCGAAGTGCTTCACGTCGGCCATCACGCCCTGCGCCTGGAAGCCGTCGATCCAGCCGACCGCCGTCTCGCCCGAGAGGAACGGGTCCTCGCCGTAGGCCTCGAACGTTCGCCCTCCGAGCGGCGTGCGCATGATGTTCACCGTCGGGCCGTAGTCGCCGTCGAAGCCGCGGTGCTTCACCTCTTCTCCGACGGCCGCGCCGTACGAGTAGGCCATCGAGGGGTCGAAGTTCGCGGCGAGCGCCGTCCCGGAGGGCATCGCCGTCGCGGGTTTCAGCCCCGAGCCCGTGCCCCCGGCGCCGACCGCGCCGTCGGTGAACTTGATCGGCGGCATGCCGACGTCGCTCGCTTCTTTGCCCGTCAGCACGCCGATCTTGTCCGACTGCGACATCGCGCCCAGCAGCAGGTTCGCGCGTTCTTCGGGCGACAGCGCCGTGTTGCACCAGGGGTGTTCGCCGCAGCGCCCTTCGGCGTAGGACGCCGGCGCGAGGACCGCCGCACACGCGAGCGCGACACACGCCGGCGCGGCCAGCCGCTTGAGAACTGCGAACACCGTCAGCTGCCTCTTTGCCTCTCGCACGTGAAGCTCCCCTCTCACACCTGACGCCGGCGCGTCCTCGTCACGCACCGAAAATTTCGGGATCGCCTTTCCTCAGTTCTTCCGCGGACATCTTGTCGTAGCGGGTTAATAGGTCCGCGTACCACGCGACCTGGCGCGCGTAGAGGTCGGGGTAGAGCTTGTCCATGCACCCGTTCGCGGCGATCTGGACGAGGTAGTTCGGTCCCGTCAGGTAGCCGATCGCGGGGATGCCCTTGGTGAAGAACGCGCCGCCGATGCCTAGCGCGACGGGGCCGCGGAGGATCGCCGTCTTGTCGATTTCGCGTTCTTCGATGCACTCGATCAGCGGCACTACCATCTCGCTCGTCGAGCACCAGCAGCCGCCGGGCTCGTACTTGGACGCTTCGTAGTAACCGGATGGCGGGTCGAGCCACTCGGACGTTCCGAAGTGCTCGATAGTGATCGCGGCGACGGTCTTTTCGATGAGGTCGGGGTGGGCTTCGATGAAACCCTGGGTCTGCGGCATGTTCGGCGCCATGTGTCCCGTTACAGCGCTGAAGACAAGCGTGCGTCTGAGCTTCTTGCCCGCGGCGAGCTTGTGGAAGTAGCGCGCGAGGAACGTCTGCGCGACGCCGCCGTTCTCCTCGACGAAGTTCTGTCCGTCGGTGTGCGTGTTCACGACCATCACCTCGTCGGTGCTGCCGTCGCCGGGGAGTACCGCGACGATGCTCGGGCTGCTCGATTGTTCACTTTCGGCGTGCAGCGTGAGCGTCCCGACGGGGGTTTCCGCGGCGAGCGCGCGGATCTTCGTGGCGGTCTCGCGATCGACGTTCAGCGCTGGAAGCCCGGGTCCCGAACTCGAGAACGGCACGTACTGGCCGTCCATCGCCTCGGGCGAGGCGTCGAAGCCGAACACGACGCCGATCGCGCCGGCTTCCTTGAGCTGTTCGAGGCCCGCGCCGCCGGCGATCCACAGGCGCTTGTAGCTTTCGCTCCCCGCCGTCGCGAGACCCGCGGGCGGGTAGTAGTAGGTGATCAGGGGCAGGAACGCCGCGGCGGTGATCGGCAGCGGCAGCGGCAGGTCGACCATCACGATGCTGCCCTTGAGGCTCCTTCCCGCGCCCGCGATCGCGGCGCTCAGCCAGTTGGTCAGCGTGCTCTCGTACAGCTCGACGGCTTCGGGGAGCGTCTGTGGGTTGCCCGGTTCGATGCTCGGCGCGGGCCCGGCGCCGAGGTACACGAGCGGACCGGTGACGCCCTTCGGCCCGGTCTGGCCCGAGCGCGGGTAGTAGGAGGTGATCGGGATCGTCTGCGGCGAGGAGCCGCTCGAGATCCTCAGCGAGCACGGCGTCGTGCCCTTGAGGTGCCAGTAGTCGAGCGGGTAGTAGTCGCGCGGCAGCATCGTGCAGCCGTATTTGGTGAACTGCGCTTCGAGCCACGCGATGTAGTGGTTGTGCGCCGGGCTGCCGGTGAGCCGGGGCCCGAAGTCAACCATGCGCTGCACGCGCGCGGCGCATTCTTCGGCGCTCGGCAAGAGCGACGCGACAGTTTCGTTCGCACCCCCGGGCAGCGGCAGCGTGGACGCGAGCACCTTGCCGGGGCCGGCCATCAGCCGCGCGCTCACGAGGCCGCCCGTCGCGAGCGCCGCTCGCCCGAGCAGCGCGCGGCGGGAGATGGCGTGCTCGGCCACGCTCGTCATGGCCGCGCCTACGCCCCGGGCGCGACCGGCAGCAGCAGCGAGCTACCGTCGAGGCCGCCGAAGCGAACGGTGTTCGTCGCTGCCGGCAGCGGTTCGAAGCTCGAGGCGGCGGGTTCGCTGCCGTCGAACTTGAGCGTGCCGGGGAGCGCGTTCGGCATGTTGTACGAGGTCAGCCGCAGCTGCAGGCGATGTCCGGCGGCGAACTCGTACGCGGTCGGCGCGATCGAGATTTCGTAGTCGTAGAACTTTCCCGGTTCGAGCGCTTCGGGCGTCGTCAGCTTCTGCAGTGGCTGTTTCGCGGTGCTCCCGGGCGCGAGCGCGCGCAGCGACGCGCGCAGCTGGCCCTCGGCGACGATGCTCTGTTCGCCGCCCGGCGCGACGTCGGAGACCTTGGCGAACCAGTCGGTGTTGCTCGCGCTGGAGGACGCGACGAGGTGCATCGCGATCGGCCCGTCGAGCGTCAGCGGCGCCGACAGCGCTGGCGTTCGCCAGGTGAGCCCCTGCTCTTCTTCGACGCGCTGGTCGATCGGTATGTACGGCGTGATCGCGACGGTCCCCTGCTGGTCGAAGGCCATCGACAGACCGGCGCCTGGGTCGGTGACGTAGCTCGCGCTCGCTTCACCGGGGCGTTTCGCGGCGAGCGCTTCACCGCTCAGGTACTCGTGCTTGAACTTCGTCGTCGGCGGCGGCCACGCGGTGGTGTCGACGTATCCGCCGGCCTGCTGGTCGTACACGCGCACGCGGGGCAGACTCGGGACTTCCATCCCCATGAGGTGACGCTCGAAGAACTGCAACTCCTGAGCTTCGATGTTGTCGATTCCCGGCGGTTCACTCTCGGGGTCGAACGGCGGGCCGCAGCCTTTGTGCGTGCACGGGCCGACGTTGAGCAGCGTTTCGACCCCCGTGCGGCGCTCGAGGTGCTCGAACATACGGATGTCGCCGCCCACGAACGCGTCGCGCCAGCCGTCGAGCACGAACACCGGGACCTTGATCTTCCCCACGCGCGTGATCGGCGAGCGTTCGTAATAGAAGGAGTCGTTGTACGGGTTTTCGAGGTAATCGAACGCGATCGAGCGGCCGGTCCCCTGTTCGAACTTCCCCGTCAGCGTGCCGGGGATCATGCTCGGTTCGGTGTTCACCCCGGACAGCCCGAGTGTCCCCTGCAGGCCGAGATACTGACCGTCGAAGAACAGTGAGAGGATGCCGCCTGGAGAGGCGGCATCGTTATAGATGTCGGAGAGCGCCTCGTCGGGGGCGATCGCGGAGAGATGCGACGGGTCTTCCTCCGCGGTGAGGTACTCCATGATCCCGAGGTAGGAGCCGCCCGACATCCCGACCTTGCCGTTGGACCAGGGCTGCGTGCCGAGGAATTCGACGGTGTCGTACCCGTCCCTCGCCTCGCGGGGCGAGAAATAGTTTCCGTCTAGGTTGCCCTGGCTGCCGCCGGTCCCGCGCACGTCGACGACCGCGAGTACGAAGCCGCGCGTCGCGTAATTGGTCGCGTTTTCGCACGCGCACGCGACGTCGCGTCCGTACGGAGTGATGTTGAGCACGACGGGGAAGCGCCCGGGCGCGCGTTCGCTGCCGTTCTGCGAGGGAAACGTGATCGTCGCGCCGAGTTCGACGCCGTCGTCCATGCGGATGAAGCGCTGTTCGGAGAAGGTCGCCGGGTAGGACGCGGGCGGAAGTTCGTGCGGCGGCGCGGCTTCTTCCGCGAGCGCGGCCGCGGGCGCGAAGAGCGCGAGCAGGGTGCCCACAACGAGTGCCGCCGTCGTCCTTGCGGTTCGACGGCGGCAACCCTCTCCATACGGCAATGCGTCGCGCTTGTGCCCCATCTCCCGCTCTCGCGGCGATTGTCGCGGCGGAGCCACCCCTCAGAAACTCCGCCCTTACACAAAAGTACTCTCGGGTACGTAAGCTAACACCAGTCGACCGTCTTGTCAAGGAAATCGGTCAATCGTCGAGCGGTGGCGGTTGTGAGCAAAAAGATCAGCGGGTATTCTTTGCTCGGAGTTTCGAACCCGTCCGCCGTCCAGAACCTGAAGAAATGCCCCGCCGAAGAGCCACCGCCGCCGCTTCCGCCGCGCAGATAACGCCTGGCGTCTTCTTCGGCGCCTCCGTTGCGCTTCCGCGCGGCCCGCAGGCGCTCCCGCGGGCGGACGTGCTCGCGGCGCAGCGCGAGCGACTGATGGCGGCGATGGCGGAGCTGCTCGCGGAAGCGGGATATGCGCAGGTGAAGATCGGGACGCTCGCAAGCCGCGCGAAGCTGTCTCGGACGGCGTTCTACGAGTGCTTCCACAGCAAGGAAGCGTGCGCGTTCGCGGCCTACGACCGCTTCATCGAAGTCTTCCTCGGCGCGATGGCCGAGCAGGCGGGCAGAGCGACGGACATCTCCGAGCTGATCGACGCGCTGCTCGACGGGTACTTCTCGACGCTCGAGCGAGACGCGGTGGCGACGCGCGCGTTCCTGCTCGAGTTCGACGCCCTCGGCCCCGAGGCGCGCAACCGCCGGCGCATGGCCCTGCGGGCGATAGCCGCGTACGTGCGCCAGATGCACGAAGAGTTCCGCGCCGCGGACCCCACGCTCGCGCCGCCGTTCCCGGACGAGGGGTATCTGGGGATCGTGTACATGGCGCGTTCGCTGGCATGCGACGCGCTCGACGAGCACGATCGGCCCGAGCTGACGGCGATCGGCAAGACCCTCGCGTCGTGGCTTTTGACGATGTTCCAGCCGCGCGCCGACCTCGCCGGCGGCGCGCGTCCGGTCGCCCGGGCCATGCGCGTCGCGCGATAGCGACCGGGTCGGCTTTCCGCCGGTCAGCTGGCGATCATCGGCCTCGTGAAGCTCGTGCTGGCACTTCAGTTCTTCAGCCAGCCGGAAGTCATCGTCACGAGCTGGGTCGAAATCCTGACGGTCAGCGTCCTGATCAGCCTGGCCGTGACGGCGTTCAGGCACTTCAACTGCCATGTGAACAGTCCGCACTTCTGCTGGCGCTTCGGGCACCAGGTCGAGGGGACCCATTTCCGGGCATGCACCAAGCACCACCCGAAGCGGCCGCGCAAGATCACGGCCGAGCACATCGCGCAGGCGAACGAAGACGCGTGCCCGCCGCCACCCGCAGCGCCGTAGCCCACAAGGGTCACAAGCGACTCGCGAGTCCGCGCGAGGTAGTCGATGGGGCACCGAGGACCTTCTAGCCGCGTCCGGGGATGCCGCTCGTTGATCCCCCGCTGCGATCGCTAGATTGCGCTTCATGGAGGAGGGGACGCTGCCTCTTCAGGCGCCGGCAGGTGCAATCGCGGGCCGCGGGGCAGCAGCGCCGCAGACCGCTGAGTTCGAGATCGTCCCGCGTGCGGGACTGCCGATCGTTGCGATCGTGGTGGTGCTGCTGATCGTCGCGGTCGCGGTCAACAACACGTGGCCGCTGATGTTCCTCCACGTCGTGGCGGGCGCGTCGTGGACGATCATCGACCTGTTCCTCGGCTTCGTGCTCGGGCCGATCCTCGGCTCACTCTCGCTTCCCGCCCGAACCGAGCTCACGACGAAGCTGATGCCGAAGATGGTCTTGATCATGCCTACCGCGGTCGCCGTGACGCTGGCCGCGGGGTGGCAGCTGTCGAGCAAGCTCGGCGACAACCTGACGAGCTTTCAACACCACGGATGGATCGTCGCGAGCATGATCGTCGTGGGAGTGATGGCCGTGATCGCGCTTGGCCTCCTCGAGCCGGCGAACATCGCGGTGCTGACGGAGCTGAAGAAGCCGAGACCGAAGCCCGAGGTGATCGAGCGCCTCATGAAGCGATTCATTTACGCCGCCGGAGCGACCGGCCTGATGCAGATCGCAACGCTCGTGATCATGACCCGACTGGCGACGGCGTGAGCGAAGAGCACCGCCTGCCGCCTGTCACGCAGCTCGGGATGCTGTCGCTGTCGCTGATCGGCGCCGCCGTCATCTACCTCGCGGCGCACCTCCCCAAGCACGTGTCGCTCACCCCGGCGATCGCGCTGCTGGCCGCCTCCGCTGCGGTCCTCGCTGTGAATGTGGTGAGCCTGTGGCGAAGTGAAGGCTTTGCGTGGGGGCGCTTCCTGTACATCGCCCGCTGGGCGCTGGTCGCCTACGCGATCATCGCTGGCCTTATCGAGTACGTGTTCCTGCGCAACAGCACGAGCGGCGGCCCGCTGATCGTGCTGACGCTCTCGCTCGTGGTATTCGCGCTGAACGTGCCGGTGCTGATCGCGTTCACGGTGGCGCGCTACGACGATCCCGCCGCCGACAATCTCAACGTCTCGGGCTAGAACGCGCATCCCTTAGGCGCGTTGCTGTCCTCATCGAGGGGCGATCAGGACTCGAACCCCAGCACCAGGCGCCCAGTCGCGGCTCAGGGTAAACCGCCGAGGCTCGCCGCTTGACTTATAAAGACATACGTGTACTCTGAGCCCCGCGGTGCGGGTCCCGACGTGGCGGTCGGACGCGCGGTGCAGGCGCCACGGCGCCGGTGACTACCGAGACGTGGGATGAGGGGATGAGAGCAACCGCGAAGCCGACCCGCTGCAACGCCCTGGCGGCCTGTCGCCCAGCGCTGGTCGTGACGCTCGCCTTCGCTTTCCTCGCGCTGCAAGCGAGCCCGGCGGCGGCCGCTCCCAAACTGCGCGACCGCGACGGGCTGCACGTCGTCGCAGCGCAGCAGCTCTCCCCGCGCCTGCTCGAAGTGACGGTCACGACGGCCGCGCTGCCCGGCCCGGCGACGATCCGCATCCTCCTGCCCCCTACCTACGAAGCCGAACCGACCCGCCGCTATCCCGTCCTGTACCTGTTCCACGGAACGAGCGGCGCCGCGGCCGACTGGACCGTCAAAGGCGAAGCCGAACAGACGACCGAAGGCCTGCCGCTGATCGTCGTGATGCCGGACATTGGGCTGAAAGACGACGGAGGCGGCTACTGCACGAACTGGGTGAGCGGCTCGTACAGCTGGGAGACGTTCCACATCAACGAGCTGATCCCGTGGATCGACGCCAACCTGCACACGATCGCCAAGCGCGCGGGCCGTGCCGTCGCGGGACTCTCACAGGGAGGCTTCTGCTCGCTCAGCTACGCGGCCCGCCACCCCGATCTGTTCTCGACCGCACTCGCGTACTCGGGCGTGCCGGACATCGCCTGGAACGCCGCCGACCTCGCCGGCTTCACCCCCATCGCGTACGCCACCGAAGTGGGGCTCGACGGCGAACCCCCGAACTCGATGTTCGGCAGCCGGGCGACCGACGAGATCAACTGGGCGACCCACGACCCGGCGACGCTCGCGAACAACCTGCGCGGGATGAACCTGTTCGAGTACTTCGGCAACGGTGAACCGGGGCCCGAAGAATCGCCTGAACCCGCGGCGATGTCGATCGAGGCGCTCGTGCATGAAGACAACATCCACTTCCACGAACGGCTGACCGAACTCGACATCCCGAGCCTCTACGACCCGTATGGCGCGGGCACCCACTCGTGGCCCTACTGGACGCGCGACCTGAAGTGGAGCATCGGGCCGATCATGGAAGACTTCGCGCATCCGCCGCCGGCACCGCAACGCGTCACCTACACGACCGCCGACGCGCAGTATTCAGTCTTCGGCTGGACGGTGGCGATGCATCGGACTGCCGAGGAGTTCTCGACGCTCGCGGAAGCGAGCAAGGCCGGCTTCGCGCTTTCCGGCAGTGGCTCGGCGACCGTCGTCACGCCGCGCGACTTCACGCGCGGTGGGAGCTACGAGCTGACGCTACGAGGGCAGAGCGGCACGAGCACCGTGACCGCCGTCGCGAACTCCGAAGGGCGCCTGAGCGTCGAAGTGCCGCTCGGACCGCCCAATCCCTACCAGCAGGACACCGCCGAAGCGATCGCGTCCGGGACCTCCGTGTACACGACCACGGTGTCGATCGTAAAAGCCCCGTAAGCCGGCTGAACACCCCGCGGCGATTGGCGCCGGTGCGCTCGCCGATGCGTGCCACTCGCGCTGCGATCGGTCGAAACGCACTCATAGCAAGCTCTTAGCTTGCTGTAACCGTGCGCTCACCTGCGCGGGGTTTGATTCGAGAACCGAAACCGTCAATCGTGGGGAGCGACAATGAACCTCACAGCCGCACTACTTCCGATTTCTCCGCCGCGCAGGCGCTCGACGCTCGCGGGCGTCAAAGCACGGCGAATTGGGCGGATCACCGGTGCAGTCGAGGCACCGACATCCTCGATCGTCGAACGCGTGCGCGAGCCCTGGCGCTGGCACCCGGCCAAGCACGAACGGATCCGCCCCGCGCAGAGCGTCTGACATCAAGGCGGGAGGGGGCCAACCCGAACGCAAGGCGCGCCAACCTCGCGTCGATCGGATACCCGGGCGTGCCGATCGTCCTGGGCAGGTAAGGCAAGAGCTCCAAAGAAGTACCTGACCATGACGGTGCTCGGACGTCCTACTCGTACCAGCGCCCCAGCGGCATGATGGAGCGTGCACGGAATACGCCAGGGGCGCTGGTCATCAAGGCATGGCGGCCCAAGTGCGCTGCCAGAGGGCACTCGAGGCCCCCGCGGCACGAGCACACGCTCGCTACCCGATCGGCCCCCCCTGCACCCTCGAGCGCCGTCCCGGCTAACTCCGGCGGCGTCGTCGGCTCTGGATCAGCGCGTGGTTGAGGATCGCCTCCTCCTCCTCCTCGCGTGCAACGACGGCGATCTTGTTCCAGGCGCCCGGATGGTCGACCCGCTCGCTATAGGTCTGCGTTCGAAAGCGCTCTGTGTAGAGCGCGGGGAGCACGTCTCCCGGGCCGTACATGCGCCGTCCGCCATCGCTGCCACGGATCACGGCGACGAGCTCGTGGGTCTGCTCATAGTCGTCCGCCGCGACGAACTCAACCAGTGGCTGCTGCGGGGATCCTCCGCTCAGGAAGGCAACGACGTACTTACGGTCGCGTCCCCACTTGTTCTTGCGAATTGTCTCGCCAAGCCCGATCTGAACCGCTCCCTCGGCGCGCGTCGTGCCGACGAACACGCGGTAGGGCGAGTAGTGATCGCGACCGCTCGGCCATCGATACGTCTCTCCGTCCCGCTCCCTGACCACGCGCCAATCGTCCGGGAGATCCGCAGTTCGCGCTTGAGAGACTGCGCCCGCGGTGTTGGACAAGCCATCGTCACCCAGAGGCGTGATGACCGGGCTGCCGAAGCCGGCCTGCGAGAGCTGCGTCAGCAGCGGCCCGAGCTCGCGATCGGGAACGTTTTGCACGGTGACGGAAAACGGGCACACTGAGGCTCTACAGGCAGAACGTAGACAAACGTAACCATATAAGACTATGTCGTCTTGAAGTATGGTACAGTAGGTCTTGCGGTCAGAAGCCCCCACCGGATGTCGTCGAGCTCACAAGCTCCCTTCGACTCACCTTGGGCCCTGTCCGTATCGGGACGATTCAATCGAGTTGTTCCTGTCTAAGAGAAAGTTGGAGCATCATGTATGCGACCATTCGACGCTACGAGGCGACCGACCAGACCCGTACCAGCGAACTCGTCAAGAAGGCCGAGGACAGCCTCCTTCCCCGCCTGAGCGAGCTTCCCGGCTTCAGCAGCTATTGCCTCATCGAGGCCGGCAACGGCGTCATCAGTTCCGTCGGCTTCTTCGACACCGCTGAGCACGCCGAAGAGTCGACCCGGGTCGCGTCCAACTGGGTGCGCGAGGAGAACCTCGAGAAGGCGATCCCGAATCCGCCGAAGATCACCAGCGGACAAGTACGCGTGCACAAGACACGCGAGCTCGTCACGGCGTAATCGCCTCGAAGACGCTGCTTTCAGCGAGCGGGCGCGCGCAAGCGTAGCCTGCTCGCTGGTCTTAAGCGGAGCCGCGAACGATCATCGTCGCGAATCACCGCACCACCTCGCCGTCCCGAAACGCCACCTCCACCCCCGCCTTGCAGTACACGAACACGACTTCGCGCACCCTCAGCCCGGTCGCAGCGGCGAGCGCCTGCGCATACACCTCCGCCTGTCCTGAGTGCTTCTCGCGCGCGTGGTCCTCGGCGTTCTCCTTCGTGACGTCGCGGTCGGTCTTGTAGTCGATCACGACGAGCTCCTCGCCTTCGCGGTGGACCATGTCGACGCGGCCGTTGACGAGCGGGCCGGTGAAGGGATCGGCGGCGTGTCCCGCATTCGCGCGCGCATCGTTCACGCGCGCGCCCGCGCGCGCAGCACTCCCGTTCGATGAACCATCCCGGCTCAAGACGAACGGCACCTCGCGCCAGTAGCTGCCGCCCGCGAGTGCACGCTGCACTGAGCCGGACTCCAGGCACGCGCGGCACATCGCGATCACGTCGTCGAGCTCGTGCGCGATGTCGCCCTCGAGGCACACGTCTTCGGCGATCGCCTCGAGGTCCCGGGCGGCGGGGAGCGTGACGCGTTCCATGACCATGTGCACCGCGTCGCCGACGGGGATCGGCGGGCCTTCGCCGAGCATGAGCGCCGCGCCGAACGTCGAGACCTCCGACGCGAGCGGGCCCTGCGCGCGCTCGCGGCTCGATGCCGTCTCGATGTCGCGTTCGCCCCGCGCGCGCACGAGCAGCTCCTCGTGCTCGCTCGCCCACGTCTCGCGTTCGGCCACCGCGGCGTCGACTTCGGCCTCGCTGGCCTTGCCGGGCACCTCTTCGGGCACGACCGGCGGGACGAACGCACTCGCGTCGACGACTTCGACGAGCGCGGGGTCCTCGGGGAGCGCGTGCACGAGGGCGCCGAGCAGCTGGTCGGGGTCGGCGGCCTCGCGGCCGGCGACGCACGGGATCAGGAGGTGGTCGCGCGCGCGTGTGGCGGCGACGTAGAGCATGCGCAGGCGCTCCGCGAGCACGTGCTCCTTCTCCTTCTCCAAGATCTCGTCGTATCGCGGCGTGGTGAAGTGGCCGGCGCGGCCCGGCGAGTTCGCGCCAACGCGGAAGTGCAGGAAGGACTCGTACTCGCGCGGGACGGGCGCGGCTTTGGGCGTGTGTTTGGTGCCGAGGTTCGCGAGCGCGACGATCGGATACTCGAGCCCCTTCGCGCCGTGCATCGTCATCACTCGCACGACGTCATCGGTCTCCTCCGCGACCGTCGCCTCGATCTCGATCGCCTCGTTCTCCATCGAGTCGCGCAGGTGGCGGATGAACGCGCGCAGCCCGCCCCCGCCCGCGGCCGCGAACAGGCGCGCCTCGTCGACGATCGCGAGCAGGTTCGCCGCGCCCTGCTCACCGTCGCGACGCGTGAGCGCGAACTCGACGAGGCGCGTTCGCTCGACGACGCGGCGCACGACCTCCGCGAGCGAGAGCCGCGTGCGCATGTCGTGCAGGTCTCGCAGCTGCGCAAGCGCTTCGTTGGCCGCGTCGCTCGGGCTCTCCGCGCGCGAGCGGTAGGAGAGCGAGCCCGCGGCGGCGGCGTGGATCACGAGCTGCTCGTCGCTGACCCCGAACGCGCTCGAGCGCAGCGCGCCGACGAGCGCGACGCGGTCGGTCGGGTCGTCGATCGCCGAGAGCACCCACACGAGGTCCCGCACCTCCTCGCGCTGGAAGAAGTCGCGCGCGCCCTCGTGCCGGTAGGGGATCCCCGCCTGCGCGAGCGCGTCGAGGTAGTAGTCGAGGCCCGTGCGCGAGGGCAGCAGGATCGCCATGTCGCCGAAGCGGCACGCCCGCCACGCGCCGTCCTCGCGGTCGCGCACCTCCCAGCCGTCGCGGCGCGCCGCGTGGAGCATGCCCGCGATCAGGTGCGCCTCGGCCTCGCGCACGACGTCCGCGCCGCCCTCCACGTTGCCCGCCGCGAGCAGCACGGGCGCTCTGCGCGCGCCGGTCGCGTCCGGCGGCTCCTCGAGCGTGACGTTCGCCGGCTGCACGCGCGGCGCGGCGACGAAGACTTTGTCGAACGCGTAGTTGAGCGCGGCGAGCAATTGCGGGTTGGAGCGAAAGTTGGTCGATATGCGGTCCTCAGCGCCCGCCAGGGCGCCCTCCTTAAAGTCGTCGTAGACCGCGATATCCGCGCGGCGAAAGCGGTAGATCGACTGCTTGGGATCGCCGACCACGGTCAGGCGACCGGGCGCCGGCCGCAGCTTGCGCCAGTCCTCGCCCGGTTCTTCGTCGCTCGTCAGCAGCAGCGCGAGCTCCGCCTGCACGGGGTCGGTGTCCTGGAACTCGTCGATCAGCACCGCGCGAAAGCGCCGGCGGAAGTAGCTGCGCGCGGGCTGCGAGCCGCGCAGCAGATCGCGCGCCCAGAAGAGCAGGTCGTCGAAGTCCGCGCGGCCGGCGCGCTTGCACTCGACTTCGTAGTCGCGCACGAAGCGCTCGATGTGCGGCAGCACCGCGAGCAGCGCGTTCGTGCGCAGGCGCAGCTTGCCCGCTTCGAGCGTCCGCTTGTACTCGCCCTGCAGCTCCCGCATGCGCGCGCAGTCCTCGCCCCACGCGTCCTTCGAGCCGACACCGCCGTGCGTCCTCGCGCCGCCGAAGATGATGCGCCGCTCGCCCTCGCCGACGGACAGGCCGGCGAGGGTGCCGACCCACCTGATGATCCCCTCGACGTACTCGACCGCTCTGTCCTCGCCGGGTTGGTGCTTCGCCAGGAGCTCCTGCAGCTCGTTGGCGATGGATTGGAAGGAGATGAGGACAGCGTCGTGGTCGCCGGGGTCTGCGTCGGGGTGCTCGAGCGGCAGGAGGTACCGGTGCGCGTGCACGTGCTCGCACGCTTCGCGCAGCTCCCGGATCGTGAAGCCGCGCCGCAGCGCGAGCTCGAGCTCGGGGCGCTCCTGCGAGAACAGCTCATCCTGGAAGCGTTCGTACGCCGCGTCGAACGCGAGGCCCGCGGCGAGCTCGTCGAGGACCTCGAACAGCGGGTCGATCGGCGCCTCGACCGGGCGCTCGCGCAGGAGCGCCGCGGCGCAGCTGTGGATCGTCTCGATGTGCGCGCGGTAGAGGCCGCGCGCGGCCTCGAGCAGGCGCTCGCGCTCCTGTGGCCCGGCGACCGCCGCGCGACGCTCGAGCGCATCGCGCACGCGCGTCGAGAGCTCGGCGGCGGCCTTCTCGGTAAACGTGATCACGACGAGCTCGTCGACCGTCACGCGGCCCGTCGCGAGCAGGCTCACGACGCGCTCGACGAGCACCGTCGTCTTGCCCGTCCCCGCGCCCGCCTCGACGACGAGGTTCACGTCGAGCTCGCTCGCGATCCGTTCGCGTGCCTTCTGGTCGGGGAGTTGGCGCACGCTCACTCGACGCTCCGAATCTGTTCGTCGATGACCGCGAGGCGCGGGTCGTCCGCCTTGCGCTCGACGTACGCCGCGCGCGGGCGCGGGCACACGGGATTCATGTCGCAGTACGTGCACGCTTTGTCGGGGTCGTGCGGCGCGATCATGAAGTCGCCGCGCTCGATCGCGTCGAGCATCGCGCCGAGGAGCACGAGCATCTCGCCGTGGCGCGCCGCGATCGCCTCGCGGCTCCACTCGACCGTGCGGAATTTGCCGCGCCGCGTCGGGTAGACGTACGCGGCCTCGCCCGCGCTCACGTCCAGGCCGAGCAGCGGCGCTCCCAGCTGCACGTACAGCGGCAGCTGCAGCATGCGCCCGCCCTGGAGCTGCGCTGACTTCTCGTCGAGGACCCTCCCCGACTTGTAGTCGACGACGCGAAAGCGCGTCGGCGGCTGCGCGTCCCAGCTCAGGCGGTCGATGCGCCCGCTCAGGCGAAGCGTGCGCCCCGCGAGCTCGATCTCGACGGGCTCGTCGCGCGAGAGCGCGCCGGCGGCCTCGCCCCGGTAGCGCCGGCCGACGCGCACCTCGACGGCGGCAAGTGGAAGTTGATGCGCGAGCTCGTCCTGGCGCTCCGCTTCGAGCCACTGCAGGCAGTCCTCGATCACCTCGAGGCGATCCGCGGCCCACATCGCCGGGTACCCCGTCTCCCCCCGCGCGCGCGCCGCCTCGCACTCCTCCTCGGCGATCGAGCGCATGCGCTGCTCGGCGTCGGGCGCGAGCGCCGGCGAGCCTTCGCCGCTCCACTCGGCGTAGAAGCGCTCGAAGATGCGGTGAAAGAGGCTGCCGCGACGACGGTGGTCGATGCGCACGGTGCGCTCGGGCTCCTCGACCTTTTTCACGCGCAGCACATCCGACATGAGGAACCGCTGCGGGCATTCGGCGTACGTCTGCAGCGCCGTCGGCGCGTACGTGCGGTCGCCGGGGACGAGCATCGCGATCGCCTCGCGCGCGGCCTCGCCGAGCGCGCCGTCCCACTCGGAGTACGAAGGCAACCGCCGCGCGCGCGCGGATATGAGCGCGCGCGCGAACGCCGGCGCGGCGCGCTCGAACGTCGCGCGGGCGAGCGGCTGCGTGATCTCCGCCTGCAGGTACGTGCGGTCGCGCTCGGAGGGCGACATCGCGCCCGCCGCGGCGACGCTGACGACGACCGGATCCTTCGCGAAGCGACCGTCTGGAATCGGGACGCCGATCGCGTCGCCGGGGATGCGCTCGACGTCGGCGCGCTGCAACAGCGGCGCGCGCTCGGCGGAGATGCGCTCGCCGGCGAGCTGCGAGGCGAGCTCGCGGAAGAAAACCGACGGCAGCCGCGGGCGGCTCTCGCCGGTCGCGCGGCGCGCGTATGAGACCACGAGGCGCTCGCGCGCAGCCTCGCACGCGAGCGCGAAGCCGAGCTCCTCCTCGCTCCCTCGGTCTCCGCGCGGTTCGAGCGGCCCGGGCGCGCGCTCGGAGATCGCGGCGCGCTCCTCGTCGAGCAGGATCGGGTCCTGGTGCGCGGGCGGCGGGAACGCGCGCTCGGTCACGCCGAGCATCCACACGCGCGCGAACTCGATCCCCGCGAGCGAGCTGACGGCGAGCACGTTCACGCCGCGGCGCGCGAACGCGCCGGCGCTCCCCTGCAGCACGTCCTCCGAACGCAGCGTGTCAATCGCGCGGCGCACGACGTCGAGGAACTGCACGAACGAGACCTCCGACTCGAGCGCGGTGAAGCGCTCGAGCCCGCGCAGCGCCTCGACGATCTCCTGCGCGCCGACGACGTAGCGCTCGAGGAGCTGCTGCAGATAGTCGAGGTGCACGGCCCACGGCGCGCGCGCGGGCCGGCGCTCGAGATCGCCGTGCAGCGTCGCGATGAAGCGCGCGAGCGCCTGCGCGTCGGCGATACGGTCCCTGGTCCACTCGCTGAGCTCATCCTCGCGCTCTTCGCCGCGGAGCTCTTCCTCGCGCACGCTCAGACGCGCGGCCCACTGCTCGGCGCCGGCGACGATGCCGGCTTCGCGCGAGACGGAGTCCCAGCGCGCGGCGGGGATGCCACCCTCGTATTCGTCGCGCAGCTCCTTCGGGAGGCGCGCGTCGGTGAGGAAGTCCATGACCGAGCGGCGCGAGAGGTCGCTCCCAAACAGCTCGAGGAGCGCTAGCGTCTGGCGTCCGAGGGGTCGCTCTGACACGGGCGACCCCTCGTGAAGGTACACGGGAATGTCCGCCTCGGCGAACACCGACTCGACGAGGGGTCGGTAGGCGTCGCCGTGGCGGTACGCGATCGCCATCTCGAAGAACGGGACGCCTTCCCGCGCCCACGCGAGGCACGCTCGCGCGGCCGCGCGCACCTCGCGCGAGGGGTCGGGGGCGGAGAGCAGGCGGAGCGTTGCGTCGGGCTCGATCTCGCGTTCCGGGGGTGTGAAGAGCGCATGGCGCACCTTTTCGAGCGCAGTGTTCTCGCGCGTGCCCGCGCGATCCCGCTCGCTCGACCGGTGCGGCCCAGTCGCCCGGTCGCCCGGCGCCGTGGCCGAGCGCTCCGCTGCGCCAGCGGCGCTCAGGCGGTCGCGCAGGGCTGCGACCGGGGCTTCCCCCGCGCCGGCCACGTCCGGGAGGAACACATCTACCGACTGTCGCTCCGCCACACTGAGCACGAGCCGCTCGAGCGTGTACGGCATCTCGAGCACGCCGTACACGAGCAGCCCAAGCCCGTCGAGGCGCGAGGGGTCGGCGACGGCGAGTGCGTCGTCAGGGCCGTAGAAGTTCGCGCGACGCGCCTCGAGGGCGGCGAGGAGCTCGGCGAGGGCGCTCGACTTCTCCGGCGCGTCGGTCGTGCCTGCGAGCAGGGGCTCGAGATCGGCGAGGTCGTAGCCCGCGCCGCGGAGTTCGCGCACGAGGCGGTAGAGCGCCTCGGCGAAGCCGGGCGCGTCGGCGACGGGCGCGAAGTAGCCGGGGGTCGCGCTCGCGACCTGGGCGAGGAGGACGCGGTCGGCGAGCGGCGGCAGCGCGCGGCGACCCGACTCGACGAGCGCCGACGCGCCGAGGAGCAGCGCGAGGTCGCCCGGCATGAGGATGCGGACGTTCGCGTGGCCGCCGAGGCGTGCTGCGAGCCAGCGCGCGAGGTAGGGGCGCTGGAGCGAGGCACCGACTAGGAGCGTTATCGGGGTGAGGGGGTCGTCCGCCCGCAGCTCCGCCACACGCTCGGCGAGGGCGTCGCGAAGGCCGGCCGGACGTCCCGATGTGATCGTCAGCTGACTCATCTACCTCTACCCATCGCCTCCGCGGCATCGTCCTCGATTTCGCCGGAGTAGACCAGCATCGCTTGTCAGGTAGTCGGCTTGCGGGCGACCGACCTGACGTGGCCGAGATCGTGATCGGGCGGGACCCTTCAACGCGGCTGGCACACGCCGGCCAACATTGACTAGTGGTTTACTAGTTGTTTTGAGGGCTCGGGACGCCCTTGAAGCGGCTTACGATCCAGCGCAAGGCGATCTTCGCGCCTAGACCGCCCGGAACGGGGTCTTCTGTGCCGACGCTCTTCTTCAACATCGGGGACGCGTTTCCAGCCGACAGTCACCTCGCCCGCTTCGTTGCCACACTCGCGACGATCAGCAACGACGCGAACCGCTCCATCGACGAAATGGAGGGCGTGGACGACGCGGAGCCCGATGCGGGCGCCCGTCCGCTGATGCTGTTCCGCCAGCAGGCGGCCCTGTACTACGAGGCCGCCGACTTCCTGGCGAAATCTGTCCCCCGCTTCGACGCGCTCAAGGGTTTCATCGCGGCCCTGCCGCAGGATGCCAGAGACGACTTCGACCGCATCATCGCGGGAGCCGATCCCAAGTCGCCGAGCTACCTCGGCCAATGGCTCGAGGACCATCGCAACAGCACCTTCCACTACCGGGAGATGCACCCGGAAAAGTCCGCGAGCGGTCAAGACGAAGTCGCACAGGCCATGGAGGCGGCGGCCGAGCACGAGGGAACCGTGTTCATCGGGGACACGCTCGGCAGCGTCCGGTTCTAGTTCGCCGACCAGCTCGTGGTGTCGAAGTGGCTACCCGACAGCCAGGAGCAGGCCGAGCGAGTGGTCGAGTTGCGTGAGTCCCTGCTCGCGCTCCTGCGGTTCACGCAGCGCGCGTGGGCTGCGTACGCGGTGTCACTCTCCGAAGGCACCATCGAGGAGCGGCCCTGCCCTGCGACCGCTTCGCCACCGGGCCAACCCGCCCGGATCGAGCGCGGGTGGCGGGGTGGAGAGCTGATCGCCAGGACGCCGCCCCCGAAGCACCCCACCTAACCCCGTTTCCCGCGAGTGACGTGGCGATCCTGGCACGGGGGTCGGGACCGTTGCGGCTGTCCGCGCTAGTGTCAGTGGACTTCCCCCGCTTTCGAGGACACTTGAGCGCTTGGGTCGAAAGACCCGGGCAAGGAGGTTCAAGTGCCCAGATCGAAGCCGCCGTACCCGCCGGAGTTCCGTCGTGAAGCGCTCGAGCTGCTGA